>JGI24723J26617_10000536_pt1 | contig 37213 bp, 31 predicted proteins | sample Cruoilmetagenom6_FD_26617 | JGI IMG/M metagenome (IMG submission 26617) | reverse complement strand
GGTTTCTTAGGAGTGGTAGTATAAACACGTGTACATACACCTCTTCTTTGAGGACACGAATCCAAAGCAGCCGATTTACTCTTCTTAGTAATCGTGACTCTTCCTTTTCGTACTAATTGTGAAATTGTTGGCATACTATTTTTGTATAATAATAACTTAACCCCTCTTTTAAGGGCTGGCAAATGTAGTAATTATTCACAATAATTCAAACCCTGTGCAATTTATTTTTTATATTTTTTGTCTGCAAGATATTCAGTAGCCTAGATTTAGATCCAAATGCCCTTTAAAATAAAGTTTCAAAACAACAAAAGGTGAAAAACGGGGATGGCGGAATTTGAATCAAAATAGGTCAAGGACAAAGATTGAACACCATAAAAAAAGGGTTGTAAATTGACAAATCCTCAGCTTAAACGATTAATCCTATAAGATAAATCAATCAAAACCCCATATATCACCTAATAATTGTGATTATTGCGAATTTGTCAACAAATTATCGTTTTTTTTGAAAAAAATTCCTACAATAAAGTCAGACAGTTGTTTTAAATGTAAAAATGCCACTCATATATGTGTTAAAAATGTAACATTAGGACCTTACAGAGCCTTTTTTAACAATATTTTCTTATGCATGCATAAGAAAATGGTCCCAAAACTTGTTTTATTAACAAGGAATTAAGATTTTTGCAGCTGCTAATTCAAATAAACATAAAATGAAAACAAAGTTAAGTGGAATCCTAACGCTGTTTCTAGCGTTGATTGTGCAATTATCCTTTGCGCAAGAAAAAACGATTTCCGGTACGGTAACGGACCAAGACGGTCTGCCACTACCTGGTGTGAACATCTTAGTAGAGGGCACAACAACAGGAACACAATCCGATTTCGATGGACTTTATTCCATCAAGGCCAACGTAGGACAAGTCCTTGTATACTCCTATATAGGGCAGCGAAATGTTAGAATGACCATAGGTGCCAGCAATACCATCGACGTCCAAATGGAAGAAGATGCACAGGCGTTGGAAGAGGTTGTGGTTACAGCATTCGGAATTAAAAGAAAACCCAAATCTTTAGGGTATTCGGTGGCATCCGTAAAATCGGATGAAATAACAGAGAATTCCGAACCAGACCTTATACGTTCCCTTAACGGTAAGGTTCCTGGAGTAGACGTCAACGTCTCAACGGGGGTTGCCGGGGCTGCCAACAAAATTAATATTCGTGGAACAACTTCATTTCAAGGGGGGAACCAACCGTTATTTGTTGTAGATGGTACTCCTTATAGTAATGACGAATTGGAAACCTCCGATCAGGTTATTGATAGTGGTGGTAGTTACGAATCAGGGATATCCTCTTTGGACCCAAATGACATTGCCAATGTTGAAGTATTAAAAGGAGCAGTTGCAGCCGCGCTTTATGGTTCCAGAGCCGTTAACGGGGTTATTGTTATCACCACTAAATCAGGTCAGTCGGGCGGGTTTTCAAATAAGAAATTTGAAGTCTCCCTGAATAGCGGNCTTTATTTTGAAAAAATAGCCAACCTTCCAGAATACCAAAATACCTACGGTAACGGAACCAACTTCAATTACAATAATGCCAACGGTTCTTGGGGTGCAAGATTCGATTCTCTTGAAACCATCCCTACTTGGGGGCCACTATTGGATGCTTTCCCAGATTTATTTGGACCTACGGTTCCCTATGTAGCACAACCTAACAATGTTAAGGATTTGTTCAGGACAGGTATTGTACGGGATAATTCGGTCAACATTAGTACGGCCAATGAAAATTCCAATTTTAGCCTAACCCTTTCCAATCTTGATCAAGAAGGGTATATTCCTTATAATACATATAAAAGGACCAATATTTCCACAGGAGGTAATTTTAAACTGGAAAATGGTCTAAGGATCGGAGCCAATTTAAGTTATTCAGATAGTGAACAAGTAGGTGCTTTCTTTGGTGAAAATCAATATGCCGGAGCNGCTTCCTCCTTTGCAAGAACAATGGTACTGGGAAGGACATGGGATTTCANCTTACCTTATGAGCACCCGGTAACTGGCGCACCTGTAGTTCCAAATGGAGGTTATGACCACCCTTTATGGTCATGGAAACACAACCAGATAATAAGTAGTGTCAACAGAACTGTGGCCAATGTGAATTTTTCATATGATTTTAACGACCACATAAATGCCAGATATCAATTAGGTATTAACAAATATNATTTGGGAAGGGTAGAAATCACTGATAAAGGTTCTAGGGCAGCCGCTGGCATAGGCCAAGTAAGAACCCAAGATTACGACAGTGAAGAAATTGAATCTACCTTCTTGTTAACCTTTAATTATGATTTNGCCCAAGATTTGAACCTAAATCTAATGGTAGGGAACAACGTAAACCAAAAATCTACCCACGACGTTGGTTATACTGGTACCGGCCTTATTGCGGATGACATATTTACCATTAAAAATACCGCCAATGTCACAGCCGATTTTAACGATACTACGAGAAAACGGATAGTTGGTGTATTTGGTGATATGGGCTTAAACTATAAGGACTATTTATTCTTAAATGCCACCGCAAGAAATGACTGGTCCTCAACATTACCAAAAAATGGCAATAGTTTCCTATATCCTTCCGTATCCACATCCTTTATTTTTACGGATGCCTTGGGCATAAGTGGCGATATAATGAACTATGGTAAAATTAGAGGGGGATGGGCCAACGTTGGCCGTGACGCCGATGCTTATCAAATCAATAAAGTGTATGGCTTAGGCGATGTATATGCCGGACAACCCGTTGTCTTTGTACCCACCACTTTAGGGAATCCGGATTTGGTTCCCGAAAACACCGAGGAATTTGAAATTGGAGCNGATCTAGAGTTTTTCAACAGACGTGTTATGGTCGATTTCACCTGGTACCAGAAGACGACGACCGATTTGATTTCCAAAGTAAATGTTCCAACCTCTACCGGTTATTCCTCATTCCTTACCAACATAGGTGAAATGGAAAACAAAGGGGTCGAGATTGGATTGACACTGATCCCGGTTAGAACCGATAACTTTAGTTGGACATCCTTTACGTCATTTACCAAAAACACAAATGAAGTTAAAGAATTGATTGACGGATTGGAAAGGTTTCCTATTGATGTTAACCAGATTGCCTATGTTCAAAAAGGACAGCCATTTGGTGTTTTCTACGGAACGGCATTTGCCCGGGATGATGAAGGAAATTATTTAATAGAAGAAGGTGGCGGCGGTATTTTACAAGCCACATCGGATGCGGTCATAGGAGACCCGACCCCCGATTTTAAAATTGGGTTTACCAACACCTTTAAATATAAAACCTTAAGCCTGAGAGCTCAGGTTGACTGGAAAGAAGGAGGGGATTTTTCCTCAACGGGCCTAGAGGCATTATTAGGTAGAGGGGTAACCAAGGATACCGAAGACAGGGAGCGTACTTTTATAATACCTGGAGTATATGGTAATCCAACGACCGGTGAACCTATTCTGGATGGTTCTGGAAACAAAATTCCAAATACCACACAAATAACTATGAACAACCTATATTTCTCACCTACTACCAATAGTAACACTTTTGGTATTAATACAGTGGATGAGGGCAACATCTATGACGGTACCGTTTATAGGTTAAGAGAGCTTTCCTTGGCATACGAGCTACCGAAAAAGTTTCTTGAAAAAACATTTATCGGCTCTTTGTCCATCGCCCTAATCGGGAATAATCTATGGTATTTCGCACCCAACGTGCCTAAGTATACCAATTATGACCCTGACGTAAATGCCTATGGAGCATCCAACCTACAAGGCATTGAAACTCAATCTGCACCAAGTTCCAAAAGATATGGTTTTAAGATTAATGTAACATTTTAATAAAAAAAACTATGAAAAATATATATAAAATAAATCTGAAAAGCCGATCAATGTTCGCTGCAGCATTGTTGTCCTTACTTTTCTACAATTGTAGCGACTATTTGGATGTGAATACAGATCCCAATAATCCTACGGTGGCACCCTTGGATCAGTTATTGACCAATATTGAAACTAATTTTAACGATATCACGGAATTTGAACTTTATTCGGCAGAAATTCTATCTGCCTATGTTCACCAATTTACGTTCCGTGAAGAACAGGATCAATACGGAACAAGGCAGGATAATTCCAACATACAGAATTCATGGGACAATGCCTATTCCGTTTTTGGCGAAACAGACATCATCATTAACCAAGGGACCGAGGAAAACGAAATGATCATGGTTGGTATGGCGAAAATCCTTAAAGCCTATACTGCAACCATCATTGTGAATATATGGGGTGATGCACCCTTTACGGAAGCTGCCCAATTGGCAGGTGGGATGGTGAGTCCCGTATTCGACGATCAACAGGACATTTACCAAAATGCCCTTACATTGATAGATGAAGGTATAGCCAATATCAATAGTGGTCAAGGTGTAAATCCTGGTACCCAAGATCTTTTTTATGGAGGTAGTATTGCACAATGGACCAGGTTTGCAAATACACTTAAACTAAAGCTTTATAATGAGATTAGATTATCTAGCTTGTTTGATGCAGGCAAACTGAGCACCCTGGTTGCCTCCGATAATTTTATGTCCGGAATTGCTGATGATTTTGAATATCCCTATTCAACAACACAATCCCCTTCTGACGAAAGAAATCCCCTATATACAGATTCATATTTGACCGGACAGGCTACACATTATGCCAGTCCCTGGTTTTATGAGATCTTACAAGGTTGGAACCCCAACATTCACAATGGTGTGGCCGATCCTAGATTACCCTACTATTTCTTTAATCAATTAACCCCTGGAGAATTGCCTCCAGATGTTGGAGATCCTACAACAGGAGATCCAAAGGCCGATTATTGGGATAGAAATACAGGATTCCATACTATTAGATTTGGTAGTGTAAGTGCCAATAGGGATTTTGCTTCCAGAAATTCTTCGACCTATCCAGGAATCTATCCTGCAGGGGGAAAATACGACGATGGTCAAGGTGGAGCCGCCGATACCAATGCAGGGACAGGTGCTGCTCCCCACAGAATACTGACATATCATGAATTTCTGTTTATTCAGGCCGAATTAATGCAGGCAAATTTAATCCCTGGGGATGCCAAGGCCAAATTGGAAGAAGCCATCACCGCTGCTTTTGCAAAGGTAGATCAGGTAGTCAGCAATTCCGGAACAAGCCAAACCGTACCAAAACTGATTGGATCCACCGCTGTAACCGATTTTATTGATGGGATCTTGGCCGAATTTGACGCTGCCTCCGATACCAAGAAAATGGAAATCATTATGACCCAAAAATGGGTGTCGACTTTTGGCGACCCCTTTGACCAATACAATGATTATCGAAGAACCGGATTCCCTGTATTGGCAAATCCNGTNGGGCCCTCTCCTGAATACCAATTGGACAATGGAGATGATTGGCCATTGCTTGACAGTGAGACAACCCTATCAAGACCGTTCCAGCTTTCCTTATTCTGGCCACAAGCTGAATTGAACGTTAATGAAAATGCACCTACCCAGAAAGATGCAACTACGTACAAAATATTTTGGGACAATTAATACATAAAATTCACAACATGAAAAACATATATATATTAAGCCTATTTTTAGCCCTATTTGTGCTAAATACGTCCTGCGATAATGACGGAGGTACTTCGGCTATCGACACCTCTTATGGGGCTTTGCCCGATTTGAAGCTGGCAGACGGTAGTCCTGAATTTATTGTCAACACTACTTTTCCTACCCTNGAGTTAAAATTTCAAGTAGATTTGAGTGTAGGCGAACCTCAGTCCTATGATTTAAAAGCNCTTTACAAAACTGTTGATGGCGACATTTATGGACCAGTGACAATAGATGCCAATGTAACAACTTTTCCCAAGGATTATGTAATTACCGGTTCAGAAGTTATAAGTGCATTTTCCGAAATTAGTTCATCTTCAGATATGAATGCCGGGGACAATATATTGTTCTACCCAGTTTTTACCATGGAGGATGGCACCGTATTGGAAATCCTAAATAAAGAAGGTCAGCCTAATTACTATGCACCGGATTTCAACGCAGTGGAAAATAATGCTTATACCTATTTTTTAGCTTATCCTGTAACTTGTGCTCCCCAACCAGGTGTATACCGAATTGACATGCACGATATTTTCGATGATGGATGGCAGACAAATGACGGGAATGGCGGAAATGGACTACAATTAATCTTGGATGGCGAGATTGTAGCTGAAGTAGGATTGTGCAATCCTTATGTAGACAGTCCTTTCGAATGTGTAGGCGATTATAGTAATGGCACCGCCACTGTAACTATCCCGGAAGGTACGGAGGTGGCCGTATGGCAATTTCCAGGCGACCAATATGATGAAATAAGCTTTGAAATTTATGGGCCAAATGATGAGCTCCTGTTAGAATCAGGGGTTGGCGAATCTGCTGGAGGCCCCTTAACGGTAATTCTTTGTGCCGAATAAGTTGGCAACCATAATTTACTTGTAAAAACCACCCTGAAAAGGGTGGTTTTTTTATTTACCTTTACCCCATGAAGAACACAGAACAAATCTATGGNATCAGGGCTGTAATTGAAGCTATAAAATCCAATGAACCCATAGACAAGGTTTTTATCCAAAAAGGCCTTAAGGGCGATCTTTCCAGGGATATGGAAACGCTGATCCGCAAAAACGGTATTAGCTCTTCCTATGTCCCCATTGAAAAACTGAACAGGCTTACAAAGAGTAACCATCAGGGTGTTGTTGCCAATATATCCCCAATCACCTTTTTAACCGTGGAAGAATTGGTTGAAAAAACATTGGAAACCAAGACAACTCCCCTTTTCCTATTACTGGACCAACTTTCGGATGTGCGTAACTTTGGCGCTATCATAAGAACGGCCGAATGTACCGGAGTAGACGGAATCATAATCCAAAAAAAAGGAGCTGCACCCGTAACCGCAGATACCATTAAAACCTCTGCAGGTGCTGCTTTTCGGGTGCCAATCGCCAAAATAGACCACATAAAGGATGCCGTATTCTATTTACAGGCTTCAGGAATAAAGGTAATTGCCGCAACCGAGAAAACGGATAACACCATATACGAAGTTTCCTTTAAGGAACCGTGCGGCATAATCATGGGATCCGAAGATGTGGGCATCTCCCCATCCATTCTAAAGGCTGCGGACCATATGGCAAAGCTTCCCCTACTTGGGGAAATTGGATCCCTCAATGTTTCGGTTGCCTGTGGAGTCTTCCTGTACGAAGCGGTAAGGCAGCGACAGGAATTATAGGATAACTACCCATTAAATCGATAACATTTAAATTGCAATTATTCCATAGGAGTCGAGCCTTGGTTCATCAATTCCTTTACAGGCAGGAAGTGTTAGGGTTGTTTGCCTAATTTTCTTCTGTCCCTTCCCCTGAGTCCTTTTTGAAATGATATTTAACAATTACATCATCTTCTTGGCTAGGGGGCCTGCNCTCTATAAAATTCCCGTGTTCGTCAAAATGTTTTAGAAATTCATCTTCTTCCTCGTCATAATCCTCCTTTTCCCAATCNTATTTTTTTAATTTGGGCAGAGGAGCCTTCATGACAAATGCCAAAAATATACCTGTGACAAATCCACCTAAATGCCCCTCCCAGGAAATACCGTCCTCCACTGGAAAAATGTACCACAACAAACTACCATAGATAAAGACCACCATCAAGGATAATGCTACCAAGCGGTAATGCTTGGAAATAATTCCTTTAAAAAAAATAAAACTCACCAATACATAGATCAATCCACTGGCACCAATATGGTGGGATGGCCTTCCTATGAGCCAGGTTATAGCCCCGGATAACAGAATTCCCCACAACAATACCCTAAAGGCTATATTCCTATAAAAATATGCAAGGGATGCCGTAAGTATGGCAATTGGAATGGTATTGTTATAGAGATGTTCCACAGACGAATGTATAAACGGACTCAAGACAATACCCCTTAATCCCTTTAAGGTTCGTGGATAAACACCGTAATCGTTAAAATTGACCTGAAACCGGATTTCAAACCAATAAACGGTCCAAATAGAGAGTACCGCCAGCAATGGAAGTATTATTACCCAATTGGAGAATTTAAAATAGTTGCTTTCTGTCATTCCTGAATTATAAAACTTAATTAAATGGCCNTGTTGATCCTCATCAAGACCTAAACCTAGTTTGCGGTACCCTTCTCAAGACGGGTACCTTTTTGATGNTTCATTTAAACCTTTACAAAATCGGAGGCTTTTGGCACTTATGTTCAACTTTGCAAAACGAAAAATAACCAACACCAAAACTTTACAAAAATGAACCCCTTTTACCCATTACAAAATACTTAAAGCTACATTTAGTTGGCCTTTAAAGAGGATTTTTTTTGTACTGTGTTCCAATTACGCTCATTAGCGGAAATATAAAACTTTATTCAATAGTCTGGCCAAGAATCCATTTCCGGTAAAAATGTCATTCCTGTATTTCTTCCACTAAAAATTCTCTTTTTAAAGTCACGAAAGGAAACCTCCTTATGCCAACTTTGTTTTATTTTTACATTATGAACGAGCCACTAGCAGAGCGGGTACGCCCCAAAACCTTGGAAGATTATATAAGCCAGAATCATTTGGTAGGCGAAAATGGATCATTGACCCATCAAATTAAGAAAGGGATTTTGCCTTCCTTGATTCTTTGGGGCCCTCCCGGTACAGGTAAAACAACCTTGGCCAATATTATAGCCGTTACAAGTGGACGACCTTTTTACACTCTAAGTGCCATTAGTAGTGGTGTTAAGGATATACGGGAAGTCATAGAAAAGGCCAAACAAAGTGGGGGTTTGTTCACCACCAAAAACCCAATACTCTTTATTGATGAAATTCATCGCTTTAGCAAATCGCAGCAGGATTCCTTGTTAGGGGCCGTTGAAAAGGGATGGGTGACCCTCATCGGTGCCACAACCGAAAACCCCAGCTTCGAGGTCATTCCCGCCCTTCTATCCCGATGCCAGGTATACATTCTAAACCCTTTTGGCAAAGAAGATCTTATAGCCATGCTCCATAGGGCCATGGCAGAGGACAAATATTTAAAATCAAAAAAAATTAAACTCAAGGAAACAGAGGCCCTACTTCGACTCTCTGGTGGTGATGGCAGAAAATTGCTCAATATATTTGAGCTGATCATCAATTCCGAAGAAACGGATATCGTTACCATTACAGACGATCTTGTTTTGAGTAAGATCCAAAAAAACACAGTCCTGTACGATAAAACCGGAGAGCAACACTACGACATTATCTCTGCTTTTATAAAATCGATTAGGGGAAGCGACCCCAATGCCGCGGTTTATTGGTTGGCCAGAATGATAGAAGGCGGAGAGGATGTAAAATTTATTGCACGGCGCCTACTTATCCTAGCCTCCGAAGATATTGGAAATGCCAACCCTACAGCCTTGGTGATGGCAAATACAACCTTTCAGGCCGTTACTACCATAGGATATCCAGAAGCCAGGATCATATTGAGTCAGTGTGTCATTTATTTGGCCACGTCGCCAAAGAGCAATGCAAGCTATATGGCCATAAANAAGGCCCAGCAAACAGTTAAACAAACAGGGGATCTATCCGTTCCCTTGGCATTGCGAAANGCGCCCACCAAGCTAATGAAAGACTTAGGTTACGGGGAGGATTATAAATATGCCCATGACTATGACAATAATTTTATCGCCGAGGAATTTATGCCCAAGGAAGTAGCCAAAACCAGCTTTTACCGCCCTGGCAATAATCAGAGGGAAAATGCCATCAAAGATTTCCTAAAAAAACGGTGGAAAGATAAATACGAACTTTAAACTGGCTCAATCCAACAATGCCCATTTAATCACCAATACCCCCTCACACTCAGCCCAGAGCCTATTCGCTGCGCTAACACCATTAAACACAAGAAAGCATCTTAGAATTTAATATTCAGTTCTTGGCCCATTAACTTGTCGCCCTCGTAATATTCAAAGTACCACTTTTCACCTTTTTTCAGAACCACACCATTATGTACTTCTCCTTCGGCAATATAAAAATTGGCCTGGGAGGTAGCATATATTTTTAATGTAATTTTAGGTGTGCTGTCTACCAACTGAAATCCGTTTGCAATGGCCTGTGCGTATAATACCCCAACACCATCTGTTTTATAATCTACTTTTGGCAATGCTTTGGCGGGACTAATTTCCGCTTTGGTAATATTGGACTGTACCGGTTCCCTATTTTTATAGGACTGCTCCTCTAAAGTTGCTGTTTGTTGAACTACCGGATTCGGTGTACTTTGTTTTGGCTCCACATTGGATCTCCCTTCAATTCTTTTAACATCATTTTTAAAGCTAACGGCNGGGGCTGCATTATTCCCCGTTGGCTCAAATTTATATCCAATCCCTGATAAAGATTTAAAACATTCCTTTATAGCTTCCGAATAGGCAGATTTGAAGTCTTTCTCCTTACTACTACCTTCCACGGTAGTGTAGATCTCTTTAGACTGACAATCCTTGAGCGTTAAGGTTACTTTGGTGGTGAACATGGACGAATCATCCTTAAGGTTCAAAAGCAGNCCAAGACACCTGTTGGCCAACAGATCTTCGGGCATGTCACTGTCATAAACTGCCGTAAATCCATTTTCCACAAGATTATATTTGATCAAGGTACTGGTCTGATACTGATTCTCATGTTTAAAAGCTTCAAATTTGACCGGAACTATAATGTACTTGTATTTGTTTAATTCGGCTTGTGCCATACCATAAAAGCCACACAATAAGATAAGGGGTAAAAAAAAGTTTTTCATCATTTCAAAATTTCATAGTTAGTGTTGACAATGCCGCCCGGCGCTTTTTGAATTCCATATTCGATAAAATAATAGGTCCATCATCCTTTTGTGATCTATTTACGGGCAAAAAATTATAGACATAAATAATAATGAAAGCAAAAACTAAACCAATACGGCCTTACTCAATAAGAAACTTTAAATANTATTCCTTCTATCGGGGCCTTTAAGCACATAAATGTTGGTTTCAAAAGTTCAACTATTATTTCTTCCCCCAAGATATAATATTTAATCCTAATTGAAAAGAGGAGTAGTGACTATCCGCAAGGTTCTTATAGGCCAATAGGTTGTCTGCCATAACATAGATGTTTACGGGACCAGCCTGTAGATTAAGTCCCAAACCTATATTGCTCCAGGAAAACTTATCTATTGTGTAGGTCGTTTTTAGTGCCAAAGCCCTTCCAAATCTTCTTAAATAAAAGGCTGTAAGTGCTGCTTGTGGCCCTCTTGGTCTGTTGATTACGTACAGTTGTCCCCCAACACCATTTGCATATTTAGTGTTATCCCTCCTTTTGGAAACCATATAATTACAATCGCAATCCATATTGCCATTGGAGGGTTCCCCCCAATTATAACGTATGGATCCATAGAGTTTGGTAGGCCTAAAATAAANATAGCTCTTATCATTGGTCCCATGAGGAACCAATGCATCCACCTCATCCACNAAATTTTGCCAAAANTCGTCATTGGAGTTCGAAAATGCATCCGGTAAAATAACTTCTATTCCCTCCACTGTGGCATTGCCCTCTATGGTATAGTTTTTAACATCTGTGGAACTATAAATGAATCCCAAGTCCAATAAACTTCCGGTTATTACAGTCTGCTTGTTAAGTTTATAGGTAAATCCAAGATCTATCCCCAATCCCAAATCCCCTCCAAAAAATAATCTTCTTGTCAATATTCCAGGTAAAAGGGAACTGTCATTGTCCAGGGCGTCCTCAATTTCATTAAGACCGGAGGACCTCAATTCCAAGTCGGCATCAATGGTATTGGCCAAGAGATTGTTTTGCCCCTCATTGGTTACAAAATAGCCTTTGTTTTTAGTAGACGAAAAGTTAAAGGCACTGGAGTATATTTTGGCTCTTCCCCCAAGGGTAAGGGCCCCATCAATTCTTTTGTTTATTCCGAAATGAAAGACATTGAGCATTTCCCCCCGTGTTTTTAAATGTCCGAGGTCAAATTTTCTTCCCAATTGGTCGGCATTGCCCTCAAAGGCCAAGATGGCATAATCTTTAAACCAATAGCCAATGGCATCACCTTCGTTGTAAATCCCAAATGAAAAGAAATTATCTGGATTACGGCCGCGAAAACCTCCATTCAATAATTCAACCTGATAAGTGCCGCTTAGTTCGTCACGGGTATTCATACCATATATAGCCCTTTCCCTGACCTTTACATTAAAATCAACTCCGTCATCAGCAAACAGATCGTTTACCGTTAGCCCACTGCTCCCAGCCTGAAACGAAATCCCGGATACTACTGGGATTCCGGCATACCACTGAAAGTCTGTAGACATTCCGGGATTGATCATTAGCGCTTGGGGAATCTCCGTAAAATCGTACAAAATCTGTTTATTCTGGGCAGTAACAAAAATACAGCCCAAGAACCAGGATAATAAGAGAAGTTTACCTTGCCTCATTTTAAACGAAGTCTGAATTTACCACTGGACCTAAAAATAATCTTAGGGTCCGGGAGGTTGGATACACTATTATTATCTCCTAAATTAAGAACACTGACCTGAATACTGGAAGTATTCTTTATGATTTCAATGCTGCGCCCAGTACCATAGGCCACCTGTAATTGCAAAAGGGACGTTGGAGCCGGATCTATATGAAAATATTGGGTATCAATGGTATTTCCACCTTCATCCAAAAATTCAACCGTGGCCTCCATTTCCTTGCTGGTGGTATTTTCAATTTCGTAAAAAATAAATCCATCCAAAACCCGGTCCGAGAAAGCATCTACACTAAATCCGTCAAAATTAAAATCCTGGGAATAAAAATTCTGTCCGGGAATTTCATTTAACAGTCTTTCGGGTGATTCCAAATACAAAATACTGGCCTCAATCGTAGGAACAATTTCCAAATCATCATATTGGTCGAAGTTTTGCCTTTCTATACAGGAATAGAGTGCAAGCAAAAAAAAAGCGGGAAGCAAAATTTTATTTTTCATACCAAACTTTCCAAGAACAACTACTGGTACCGTGTTGTTATAGTGTTACTCTAAAGTATAACTCTATAAATAGGATTTTATTTCACTCAAATCGTGAATCATATGGCAATATTCGTGCTTTGGTTCATTATTGGCGTTGAAATGAAGGGTATGCAGGCCCACAGACTTTGCTCCTAAGATATCTGCCTCCAGGCTGTCTCCGATCATCAAGGAATTTTGGGGCAATACATTGGCCATTTCAAGAGCCAATTTAAAGATAATTGGGTCGGGTTTTTTAACTCCGGCCATTTCCGAATTGATTATATGCTCAAAATAATTGTGAATATTGGCACTGCGTAATTTTTTGTGCTGTATTTCCTCAAAGCCGTTAGTGATGATATGCAATTTATAATTGGGCTTCAAGTAGTCCAGAACCTCGGTGGTATTTGGAAAAAGATGGTTATAAGAGGACAAATGTTCTATATATTGATCGGATAAAATGTGGATTAATTCATTGGATATGGAATACCCCAGCGTATCAAAGGTAATTTTCAATCTTTGGAACCTCAATTCATTTTTGGTAATTTTTCCTTCCCGATAAAGCTTCCAAAATTCAAAATTTATGGGGATATATACTTTTAAAAAATCATTGGGCTCCACGCTAACAGAATTCTCCGAAAGAATTTTTTGAAACGTCAAAGCCGAATTTTTTTCAAAATCCCATAGGGTATGATCCAAATCAAAGAAAATATCGGTAACAAGGTGCTTAAACATTTACTCGTTTTAGGATACTACTATATAATTTTTTCCAATTCAATTTACTTTCACCCCCAATTAATTCGTTCGAAAAAACAGTAATGAAATTACCGTTTACCTTTTTTGCTTCCAAATACAACCTTTCCACAGCGGAAAAGGCCTCTGTCCTATTCCTGTATTTCAATAAGCCATAATCGTGTACGGCAAAAGGATGTATCTTAATGGGCTGCTGTACCTCCAAGGGAATATCATAAAAATAAAAGGGGGTACAGGTACCTGCCCTAAATCCAATTTCGTGGGTATATCCCATGGTATAGTCATCCGTAAATCCTGCTTCTATCAAATTCCTGTACGTTTCCGGAACGTCTACCCTGTTATAGCGCATACGGGAACTACCAACAGGTCTATTGATTACATTGGAAAGATTTNTTTTCTCTTCCTTAAGCAGTGTTATGTCATTAAAGGAACTATAGGAACAAGACAGAGAAACCTTATCGTAATCCGCCACGGACTTGATCAGGTACTTGAATTTATTATTGTTGGGGGACACATTTTTGTCATATGTGGAATACTCCGCGAACTGGAAAAAGAACATACCCTTTACCTTGTTGTTCTTGTGCAATTCAATAAGCTCGTAGAAATTGTCATAGGGATCTTTTTTTAATTTTAACCATACCGAAACCCGGTCAAAAACCCTTCGGATCTTTAGGGAAGCAAGATCAAAAAGAAATCCCGACATACCCCGAATAAAACCTCTATGGGCAAAACAATGGGAACTGGAAACATCTATAATAGAGGTATAATTGTAATTTCTTGGTTTGTGCTTAAGATCCTTAAATTTATCCTTTAGAGCGGATAATAATTTTTGGGCCCAAATATCCACTAAGGGCTTTTCCAGAAAATGATGTTGAAAGGCCAAACTGTCTTTGGGTGAAAATCTACCGTGCATGTCCTTTACGTGGGGCAAATACTCTTCATACCTACTCAACATGTAAAAACTCGCAGAAAAAATATCAAAAGGCAGATTGCTTCTTTCCCCGGTAGCAAAAAAACAAGGTGTACCCTGCCAATCCGCCACATAGATCTGTATGTCGTTAATTCCCTGTTCAAACAACAAGTCGTTGCTCCGAACAAAGAATTCGTTCTGTAAGGGTTGTTTGGTGTAAGTTATCTTTGGCCCTGTATGTTTAATAAAATCCTCAACCTTGGTGGTATAGGTAACCTCTATTCCCAAAAGAGTTGTGAATATATGCCGCATAATATAACTGAAGCGATGTGTAATTTTATGGGTGTAGATAAGCAACATAACTTTTTACTTAGTCCTTTTTGTGAAGTCCTGCATTTTTGAATTCGGGAGTTACTACCGAAATCCATAAATTACAAGCCCTAAATTAAAGGATATTTTCATCTGCAAAACTAAAGTATTCTTTTTGTGTGATGATGATATGATCCAAAACTTTTATATCCAAGGCTTCTGCCGCTACCTTTAGTTTTCTTGTAATTTGTCTATCGGCCTCACTTGGCCTTAAAGTACCCGAAGGGTGGTTATGTGCCAAAATCAATCCTACTGCGCCAAGTTCCAAGGCTTGTTTCAACACTAAGCGAACGTCTACCAATGTCCCAGTAATACCCCCCTTGCTTAGTTGCCCGGCCTGTAGCACGGCGTTGGAATTATTAAGAAAAACTATCCAAAACTCCTCATGTGGCAGCTCTCCCATGGTAGGCTGTAAAAGTTCGAATACATTTTTACTACTTTTGATTTTCGTTATTTTCTGAGCCTCTTCTCCCCTACGTCTCCTGCCTATTTCCAAGGCAGCAGCAATAGAAACCGCCTTGGCCTCCCCTATGCCCTTAAATTGCATTAGTTGTTTAAGGGACAATTTACCCAACTCGTTCAGATTGTTGTTTACCGAAGCCAAAATGCGTTTCGAAAGCTCAACGGCGCTTTCGTTCCTACTTCCCGAACCAATTAATATGGCTATCAGTTCTGCGTCGGAAAGAATGGATTTTCCTTTTTGCACCAATTTCTCCCGAGGTTTATCATCATCGGACCAATTTTTAATAGAGAAGGAAGATGGCTTTTGTTGCATAACCTAAAGATAAGAATCTTATAGTTTAATCATGATTTCAAAACAGAATATTACGTAGGCCCTGGATCAAAAAATTATGAATAAAAAGCCCATCTGCCATTTTCCAACGGAATGGCAGATAGGCTAATATCACTTATGTAAACCTAAAGTATTGAGTTTTAGAAATCCCTATAAGGGGCATCTAGGAACTTATTGGCCTCNGGTTCGGAAAATCTTGCGGTGGCATTATCCCAATGCAATGTCTTATTGGGGAAACGACCCGCAATNACCCCCAACAAAATAGTTTCGGTAAGTCTGGCCGAATATTCAAAGGGGGCACTACATTCGGCTTTGCCCAAACAAGCGTCCACAAACTGATGGTAGTGTTTGTTGCCTTCGGAATCATAGTCCCTCACCGGCTCCCCAATAGCCTCTTGATCCTTAATTATGGACAAATCCAGTTCCTGATATTTACCATCTACGATAAGTCTGGGCAATTCCATAAAATGCGGCAATAAAAGTCTACCTTTTTCACCGACAAACATGGCCCCTTGATTAGGTAATTTCTCATTATTGGGCAACCTCAGATCTTTATGTTTTCCAGGGGCCCCTTTGCCATCATACCAAATCCATTTTAAGGTATCCGCTGTATATTCGGTACCTGGAAAGGTATAGGTAACAGTGTTTTTTTCAGGAAATCCAAATCCCGTTGGTTTTCTACATTGGTTCTTTATGGTCATGGGCACGTCCAATTTAAGGGCGTTGTAGGGAGTATCAAAAATATGTACGCCCATATCGCCCAAGGTACCACAACCATAGTCCAATAATTTTCTCCAGTTGGCCGGATGGTAATACCCTTCCTTATAGGGTCTTTCCGCAGAAGTACCCAACCAAAGGTTCCAATCCAAATTATCGGGTACCGGATCTGACCCTTTGGGTTCTGGACCATCAAAGCCCCAGTTCTTTGGAGACCACGCCCTAACCGTGCTTACCTTCCCTATTATACCGGATTGGATCAATAAGGTAGCCAATTTATAATCGTAAAAAGAATGTACCTGAATGCCCATTTGGGTCACTAGGTTTTTTTCCTTTGCCATTTTGCGCATAGCCCTGGCTTCCACCACGTGATGGGTAAGGGGTTTTTGACAATAGACAGGTTTACCAATTTCCATTGCCATCATGGATGCAGGGGCATGGGTATGATCCGGGGTAGAGACTATTACCGCATCTATATCGCTCTTCATTTCTTTGAGCATCACCCTATAATCCTTATAGACTGCAGCGTTTGGATGCAATTTTTTGGCCTCTGCCAATGCCTTGGAATCAACATCGCAAAGTGCTACCACATCCACCAATTCATGGGAAGAAATGGAAGCAAGGTCGTTCCCTCCCATATTACTAACACCGATATGGGCAGTTCTTAAACGACCATTTTTGGACAAGGCCCAAACGGAGGATGGNAGAAGAGCCGTTAAACCCAAGGCTGCGGTACTTTTTAAAAAGTCTCTTTTTTTCATAAGTAAGTTTTTTTATTGTTTTTAACGGTCAAACCAAACCGACAGAATTAAGTTCTATAATTTTCTAATCTTTATATTTCTAAACCAAATGGGACTTGAGTGATCCTGAAAACCGATATACCCAGACTTGAACTTGCCATAATATTCCTCATCCTTCCATTTCCCGGAATTTTTTCTTTCATACCAATCTTTGGACCAAGGCACAAAAGATAGCACTTTTTTCCCATTGAGCCAGTGCTCTACTCGCTCCGGTGTAAATACTATTTTGGAAGAGTTCCACTCTCCCACAGGATTCAATATTTTTTGTTCCGGATCGGCCACATGCATGGCATAATCCGAAGCGGTCTGTTGTAGGGGTTGCAGTTCCGCAGGATTCTCGGTATGCCCTAGACTAAGGTTGTATTCCGTTAAATCATGGATTTTTGCATAGTTTTCATCATCGATCAACTGGTACTCTGGAGAGATATTTGGTGGCCCGGCATTGGGAATACCTTCCTTTAGGTGATAAAAAATTCCGCTATTGCCCCCTTTGGGCAACTTCCATTCCACATACAACTCAAAATTATCAAATTCTTCCAATCCATAGATTATATCCTTTCCACCCTTATAATCCTGCTCCAGTCCCAATTCGGTGTCAAATGTCAACACACTGTCCTTTACGACCCAACCGGGAGGCAAAGTGTCTCCATTGTATGCTCTCCATCCGTTGGTAGTTACCCCATCAAAAAGGTATATCCAATTTTCGGCTTCTACTGTTGTTTCAGCTTTAGCTTCGGGTTTGGCGTCGGTTTTAGTTTTACAGGAAGACAGTAGTAAAACTACAGAAAAGATAGTCGGTAGTATTTTCATTCAATTATTTTATTTATAGTATTAATAAAACTTCAAGATAAAAATTTTTTCACAAAAGACTTAAAATATGAAAGTGTAATTCAATCTTATTCCAGTTCCTGTAACAAACTCACCATATTTAGTGGTTTGGTGAACATTGTCAAGGATCCGTCCGGCTCATAGGTCCAAAGACTTTTTGGGCGATCCCAATACAATTCCACTCCATTTTTATCGGGGTCATTTAAATAAATGGCTTCAGACACACCATGGTCACTAGCTCCGGTCAAGGGATATTCTGCCTTCCTCAAACGGGAGTATATTTCTGCAAGATCCTTTCTTGTAGGGTATAAAATTGCCGTATGAAATAAGCCTACGCTATTGGTATGGGCAGGGGGTTGCCCTTTGGAATGCCACGTATTTAAACCAATATGATGGTGGTATCCACCGGCCGAAATAAAGGCGGCCTGATCTCCGTACATGGTGGTGACTTCAAAACCTAAAAGATTACAATAAAAGTTTAACGATCGTGCCAGGTCGGCCACTTTCAAATGCACATGGCCTATTCGTGTTTGGGAAGGAATGGTATATTTATTGTCCATTAGAGGAGTAAATTAAACGTAAATCTCAAATTGTTATTACTGCCCAGCAATTTCGTTCACCAACGACCCTGGATATGATCAATATTTATAAATTCTTAGGGAGTAGGCTTTAGTACTGTCAATTGGATAAACAGTCATGGGATAATTGCCAGAAGGCCTAACAACGGGCATTTCTACCGTCTTTTTCTCTGAATTAATTTTATTGGACCTCTTATGGTCCATAAAACCACTAAGCGCATCCTTAAAATTGAAGTCAAAAACAATAGAATCCTTTATCCCAATTTCCTTTTTTCCAAATGCGTTGGCCTCATGCTTGCTCCAATCCTTTACCAATAGATCGNTATTGGCATTTTCATCTAGGGACGATATGGCGCGTTGTTGGGCATTGAGANTACTACTGCCTATAAAAAATATTACCAAACATAAAAAGATGAAATATTTCATTGTATATTTTTTNTGGGCATAACACAAGAGTAATTCTTTAAAACTCCTCGCAATGAATACCCTTTTCCAATTGTTTCCTTAAGGCGGTTACCATACTTTTCAATTCCTCGGGTTCCTTGCCGTACTCAAAGGTCACCTTGGATTTCTTGCCGGAAAAATTTTCAATCTCCAACCACTCTGCCCCTCCATCTGCACAATCCGGACATCCCAAGATTTCGGGCAAGGAATTAAATTCATTTAAATCTACTGTTTTTTTAAGAGAGTCCCAACTCAATTGGGTCATGTTTTCTGTACACTTAATGGGTTCTACCTGATTATTCCAACCCGAACGGGAATAGAATACCGTACCCGACCTTAACAACATCTCGTTCTTACAATAGCCCACACACATACCAAAGGATGTGCCATAACCCAACTGTTTGATATCTGAAGGATTTACCTCATTTTTTTCACAGGAGAGCAATATCCCAAACATCAATAATAGAAATGCAACTTTGTTCATCTGTATACTTGTGTTAAAAATTAAGCTTGCTCCTAGGAATTCCCTTTGAAGACTCACAACTTACTGAAATACTGAAATTAAGATGTTTATATTGTTCTTTGGTTGCGTGGCCTGGTTTATAATCAAGTAGGGATATTACTATTTACATCCTTAAGAAAAACAGATATTACCTCTTCCAAGGTATCCAATACCCCAGGATTGGTACAGTTGATTAGAATGGAGAAAACCATATCCTGTTCAGGATACACATAAAATACGGCATATCCCCCTACCCCATTGCCTACATGGCCATAATAGGTCCTCCCCAACTTATCCTGGGTAACCTGCCATCCTAGGCCATAGTAGGTTGGAGTCCCATTAATAATCCCAGAAGTGAGGAATTGGGACTGGATTTTACCTTCCCTAAACTTGGGGTCCAAATATACTTGTCCAAAAAGTGCAATATCCGCTGATGTGGACAAATATCCCCCGCCAGCCAATTTATAAGCATTGTTTACAGGGATGGCCTTTCTGAACCCCAATCTACCCTTTGAATAAAAAGTGGTGCCGTTGGGAAGATGATGCCCGGGATTTTCTGGGAATGTATTTTTTAATCCACAAGGATTTAATATTTTTTCCCGAACATAATCGGCGAAGGGGATGCCACTTACCTCCTGCATGGCCAAGGAAATCAACACCCAATCAAAACTGGTATACTGAAAGCCTTTTCCTGGCTCAAAAAGAAGGTCATCATCCTGGAATAGGGCAAGCGACTCCTTTATCCCCAAGGGCTTGTTCAGGCCATATTCCCCTCCGCGATAGCCTCTTATTCCGGCCGTATGTCCTGCCAACTGACGCAAACTAATGTCGAATTCCTTTTTTGGAAAGTATGGAACATATTTATAAATGGAGGCATCCAAATCCAAAAGCCCCTCCTCTACCATTGAGGCTAATGCGGCGGCGGCAATAGGTTTGGACACACTGGCAATCCTAAAGATCGTATTTTGTGGATCTATACGCGTGTGCTGTTCCACATCCGCAAATCCATAACCTTTCTCGAAGTATACTTCATTGTTTTTACGAACCGTAATGGCTAGACCTGGAACCCGTCGGTCATCGATAAGCTTTTGCAATATTTTATCTGCTTGGAGCTTGCCCAATAATTCCTTATCCCCACCTATGACCCGTTGGGAGGCAAATAAATTCTTTAGATATTTTATAACAGGATTCATCGGTCTAATAATAAACTACTTTTAAGTTATGGGAAATAGAGGTTGGAAGCGACCGTAGACTTTGGGTGCTAATCAATAAAAATAAGTTCTCCTTTATACATTTGCTCTACCTCCACCACGGCTGGTCTATTAAAACTAACCACATCACCGGTGCCACGCAAAATGCCTTTAAGCGATTCCTGTGGACTTAAGCGCATATCGTTGGATCCCCTGTGATTAAAGCTAACGTTTTCCGCAATTAAAGCCTCAGCTTCCAGCCGCGAATCCCCAGAGGCAAAAAGGATGTTGAAATTAATAGTTTTACCCCTTAAATTATAATACGAAATTCCATTGGAAACAATGGCCAAATTCTGGGTGTCCAACTCCAAATTGAACTCCCCACTGGTATAGCCGGCATCAGGGTCGTTAAAGCTCTCTGAAATAAGGGTTAAACGGGGAAACGCCAATACACCATCACTTAAAATATCAAGTCCTGTGCTACTTCTAATCTCTGTAATATTGGGAGCCGTGACATATACCTTGGTAAGCCCATATTTTCGCGTAAAATTACAATCATTGGTATCGCGTAACAAAAGTCGGCCATCCACAACCTGCACCTCAACTTCATTACGCAAATTTTCTCCCGTTTCCACTTCTACCTTCAAAGGACTTCCCTGCCTTAGGGTCATTTCTACATTCTCATAGACCGTAATGGCGGTAAAATTAGGTACTTCCACAATTGCCCTGTTAATGTCCCCGGCATTTTGGAAGCAATCAGGGGCATTTTCACTGTTGCAATTCACCAGTAGTATCACTATGGCCAAGTGCATGCCATATCTGGCAACAATGGTCACAAGGCTCTTCCACCTTAACCCTATCTTCAAAATAAAATAGTTCATCATCTTATATCTTTTGAGCAGACTATCTGCCAAATTCATTGACCCTATAATCTAACTCCGACTCCAAATTCCACGGCTTCCGCTTTTGCCCCATGGGATTTTAGAGTTATTGCACCGTATACCTTTTCCGAAAAATAACGCTTTAGACCAATTCTATTATAGACCTTGCCCTCAAAATCAAAAGGGTAATAGACATAATAGCCCAATTGGGCTATAACGGACATTTTATTTACAAAGAGTTCATGGCCCAAAAACAATCCCACGCGTTTATAATCGTCGTCTGCCTGCACNCCATACTCGGGGAACGCTATCGACTGATAACGAATAAGTTCCTTTAAGAAGTTGGAAAAATACACATCTGCACCAAACTGCAGCGCACTTTTTCTGGTAAAGCGTTTGTCCATATAAGCCGAAAAAATGTAAAAAGCATATTGGCCGGAATCCACTACATCGCTCTCATTTATACCAGACCTAAAGGCGAGATTAAGTTTAATAGGCTCTGAAACCTTCAATTTTTCGGTTTTAATATAGTCCCGTTCCTGGCCACCATCCAAATCATAGGTCAACCCCACATTAAGGGCCATGGTGTTGGTAGAGGTATTGGGTGCCGTAACATTGGCGTTGGAATAATGAANTAAGGTTAATCCTGCCTTTAGCCCNAAGCCCTTAAATATATTTTCTTTGTGATAGTTCAACATTAAATAGGTTGAACTNAAAAAATGGGAACCATAGGCATTGTTCCTAAAATTNNTGTTCTTATCAAAGGGGTTGGTATTATAGGCTATACCCTGCCCCAACCTAAATTGAAGGTTTCTCTTAAAAAAATAAAAATTGTAATGGGCATATAGTCCATAATTCTCCCCCAAAGTACTACTGTTCATATTTTGATAAACAAAAGAAAAACCGGTATCGGGATAATTAAATAACTGTTGCCATTCCTCCTCCCCATAGGTCTTTTTATTGTACCCCAGGATAAATCCTCCCGGATGATTGGTAATCAAATGGGAAATATCCGTATTGTGCAATAGCACGGAACCGTAGAACTGACTAGCGTCCAAGGTATATCTCTTGGTTTCTTGCCGGTTTTGTGAAAAGCAAAAAGCTGTCGACAGACAGCTTATAAGAAATAGCTTTAGTTTCATGGGGAGCAAATGTAATGAAAAATTAAAATAGGCGTTTCTAAAACTTGGTAATACTACCTGACTTCCGTGAACACTTGAAATTGACTCAATACAGAATCCATCCCCATCCGTAACCATGCCCTTGAACGCTTGGGCCTCCCTTAAAACANCTCTTTGGCAATGGCCTCGATATTATCGGATTTTCCCATGGAATAATAGTGCAATACAGGAACCCCTGCCGCTTTCAGCTCCTTNGACTGCTGAATGGCCCACTCAATTCCTACCTGTCTCACATCTGCATTATTTGAACAATCATCTACAGCATCTATCAGATCCTGTGGCAAGTCTATCTTAAAGACCTGTGGCAATAATTGCAAATGTCGCTTTACGGCAATGGGCTTAATCCCGGGTATAATAGGTACATTAATACCCATTTTCTTCGCAGCTTCCACAAACTCAAAAAATTTCTGATTATCAAAAAACATTTGGGTTACTACGTAGTCGGCCCCAGCCTCCACCTTTTCCTGCAATCGTCTTAAATCCGTAGTCAAGGATGGTGCTTCCAAATGCTTTTCAGGGTATCCGGCTACGCCAATGCAAAAATCGGCACTGTGAACGGTCTCTACCTTATCGTGTAAATAATTGCCGTGATTTAAGGCGTGAATCTGTTTTACCAGCTCCGAAGCATAGGCATGTCCACCTTGGGTGGGATTAAAATACTGCTCCTCTTTCCGCGCATCCCCCCGAAGTGCCATCACATTTTGGATACCCAAATATTGACAATCGACCAGTACATATTCGGTTTCCTCCTTGGTNAAACCACCACAGAGCACATGAGGTACGGTATCAACTCCATATTTGTGCTGAATTGAGGCACAAATACCCACAGTTCCAGGTCTCATACGGGTCAACCTTTTATCCAACAACCCGTTCCTATCTATGTACACATACTCTTCCCGAGAAGTAGTAACGTCAATGAAGGGCGGTTTAAACTCCATCAAGGGATCTATATTGTTATATAATTCCTGNATACTTCTACCTTTGACCGGCGGTATGATCTCGAAGGAAAACAATGTCTTACCATCCGCTTTTTTTATGTGTTCCGTTACTTTCATAATTTCTCCTCCTTTCCTTTCCCAAAGAAAAGGCCTATTAGCTATTATATTATTTATTACCCTCTACAAGGGTTGTTCCCATTTATTATTCCTTTCTGTTATGGCAGCCCCCAAACACTCCTTTCAGTAGGTTTGTGGCCGGGCTATCCACTTAATTTTTTTATGCCAAAGTCATAAAAAAGATATCGCTCCTATCCCTGCTGCAAAGACTATCCCTCTCCGTGTATATAGGAATCAAAGTCCAATTGCAATACTATATTTCTTTTCGAGACCGAGACCTACAAGGTTTTAAAACCTTGCTGGTCGCTGAAAAAATCTTGCAGGTCCCGGTCCTTAATCATCCGCAATATTAGGTGCCAACCATCGGGTGGCCTCCTCCATAGGAATTCCTTTCCTCGCTGCAAAATCGGCCACTTGGTCTTCCTTTATTTTGCCTACCCCGAAATACCGCGCTTCGGAATTCCCAAAATAATATCCACTTACACTGGCAGCGGGCCACATGGCCAAACTATCCGTCAACTCAACCCCTATCTTTTCCTTCACTTCCAATAATTTCCACAACGTCAACTTTTCCAAATGGTCAGGACAAGCCGGATAACCAGGTGCAGGCCTAATGCCTATATAGGATTCCTTGATCAGTTCCTCATTGCTTAAGCCCTCATTGGCAGCATATCCCCAGTGATTGATCCGTACTTCCTTGTGTAAGTATTCCGCAAAAGCCTCGGCAAATCTATCTGCCAATGCCTTGACCATTATACTGTTATAGTCGTCCAAATTTTTGCGATAACCGTCTGCCAATTCATCCGTACCAAAGCCCGTGGAAACACAGAAGCAGCCTATATAATCTTGCAAACCACTTTCTTTAGGGGCTATAAAATCGGATAGCGCAAAATTAGGTTTCCCCACATATTTTTTAGACTGCTGCCTTAAAGTCCTAAAAACAAACTCCTTCCCATTATGGGTAAGGGCTATATCATCATCATTAATGGTATTAGCAGGAAACAGTCCAAAAATAGCCTTTGCTTGAAAAAGTTTGCCATCCAAAATCTTCTTCATCATTTCCTTGGCATCTGCAAAAAGTTCGGTGGCCTGTTTGCCTACGACCCCATCGTTCAAAATATCCGGGTACTTGCCATGCAGTTCCCAACTTCTAAAGAAGGGGGACCAATCAATATAAGGCACCAATTCCCTCAGATCAAAATCCTCGAGTATTTGGATACCCAAGGACTTGGGCTCTACAATTACAGCCTTTGACCAATCCAATTGATATTTATTTTTTCGGGCCTCCCCAAGGGTTAAATACTCCTTGCGCTTGCCCCTATTCAGGAATTTCTGTCTAAAGTCGGCATAATCCAATTTAATGCCTTCCTTATATTTATTGGACGATTCCTTCTGTAGAAGGTCCCCCACTACCGTCACTGCCCTGGAAGCATCATTTACGTGTACCACCGCACTTTTGTACTGAGGGTCTATCTTGACCGCGGTATGCGCCTTACTGGTGGTGGCCCCACCAATGAGCAAGGGAACCGTGAAATTTTGCCGCTCCATTTCCTTGGCCAAAAAAACCATTTCATCCAAAGAAGGGGTAATGAGTCCGCTAAGGCCAATGATATCCACATTCTCTTCCTTGGCGGCATTAATTATCTTTTCTGGGGGGACCATGACTCCCAAATCCACGATCTCGTAATTGTTACAGGCAAGGACCACACTTACAATATTTTTTCCTATATCGTGTACGTCTCCTTTTACGGTCGCCATTAGGATTTTTCCTGCCGATGAGCTGCTACCTTCGGGTAGTGGATTTTTAAGCTTTTCCTCTTCAATATAGGGCAATAGATAGGCCACTGCCTTTTTCATGACCCTGGCAGATTTTACCACTTGGGGCAGGAACATTTTACCACTTTGAAAAAGATCTCCCACCACGTTCATTCCGGTCATCAAGTGTCCCTCGATCACCTCTATTGGTGCTTTTACACTTAATCGGGCCTCTTCAACATCCTCTACAATATATTGATCTATTCCCTTCACCAAGGCACGGGTAATCCTATTTTGCAAGGGTTCTTCCCTCCAGGTAAGGTCTATTTTATTTTCCTTTTCCTTACCAATTACGGTTTCCGCAAATTCCAATAATCGCTCCGTAGCGTCTTCCCTTCGGTTGAGGATTACATCCTCCACATGTTCCAATAGGTCCTTTGGAATATCATCATACACCTCCAACATACTAGGGTTTACAATTCCCATATTCATACCCGCCTTTATGGCATGATAAAGAAACACGGAGTGCATTGCCTCCCGTACCGGGTTATTGCCCCTAAAGCTGAAGGATACATTACTTACCCCACCACTAACACTACAAAAAGGCAGATTTTCCTTTACCCATGCGGTAGCCTTTATAAAGTCGAGCGCATTTAACTTATGCTCGTCCATACCAGTAGCTACGGGAAATATGTTCAGATCAAAAATAATATCCTCTGGGGGGAACCCTACTTTATTCACCAGAATATCATAGGATCGTTGGGTAATTTCCAGTCGCCTTTCGTAATTATCGGCCTGCCCTACCTCATCAAAGGCCATAACAATGACCGCAGCACCATAACGCCTAATTAATTTGGCATGCTTAACAAACTCTTCCTCCCCTTCTTTTAAACTTATGGAATTCACCACACATTTTCCCTGAACTACCTGTAGGCCCGCCTCTATTATCTCCCATTTAGAGCTATCTATCATGATAGGGACCCTGGCAATATCAGGTTCGGCCACGATAAGGTTCAAGAACTTTACCATAACCTCCTTTCCATCAATAAGACCATCGTCCATATTAACATCAATGATCTGCGCGCCGCCTTCCACTTGTTCCCGTGCTATATCCAAGGCTTCCTCAAACTTCTCCTCCTTGATCAATCGCAGGAATTTTTTGGAACCTGCCACATTGGTACGCTCCCCTACATTTACAAAATTGCTTTCGGGAGTTATCACCAAAGGTTCCAAACCCGAGAGTTTCAAAAACCGTTTTGTACTATGTTCTTCCTTATCCGTAGTATTGCTCATTATTTATATATTGACCTCGAAAAAAACACCTAAATGTGTCCTTAAAATGGCAAATTTGATAGTTCCACATTGCCTCCCGAGAGGATGATTCCTATTTTTTTATTCCTATATTTTTCTCTTTCCTTCAACAAGGCCGCAAATGGCACTGCACTGGAAGGTTCAATTACCAGTTTCATTCGCTCCCAGATTAATTTCATGGCAGCGACAATCCCATCCTCTTCCACTCTAATAATATCGGAGACCAATTCTTTGATAATTGGAAAATTTATATCCCCTAAGTTCGTTTTAAGTCCATCCGCAACGGTATCCGTCGTAATATTATATTCTATTTCCCCACTTTTCAAAGCCCTATAAGCATCATCCACCTCCCTTGGCTCAGCTCCTACAACTACACAATTGGTCCCCAAATAATGGGCTGCCAATGCCGTTCCCGCTATGAGTCCACCTCCCCCCACTGGAGTCATAATAAACTCCAAATCATGATGGTCCTGCAAAAGTTCCAAGGCCGCCGTACCTTGCCCTACTATTACATTCAAGTCGTTGGACGGGTGTAAAAAAACTGCCCCTTCTTCTTCCACGATGGCGGCCGCGGATTTTTCCCTGGCCTCCAAGGTAGGCTCTGAAATAGTGACCAGCCCTCCATAAGCCTTCACTGCCATTATCTTTACGGCCGGGGCACTGGAGGGCATTACTATATAGGCTTTTACCCCTAAATTTTTTGCCGCCAAAGCTAGGGCCTGACCAAAATTTCCAGAGGAATGGGTTACCACTCCTGCCTTTTTCTGGGTCTCACTTAATTGCTGTACGGCATTAATGGCTCCCCTCATTTTAAATGCTCCCATTTTTTGAAGGTTCTCACATTTAAAGAAAACCTCCGCCCCTGATAATTCGTTCAACAGACGGGAGGTAAGCACCGGTGTTCTATGTACAAAGGGTGCAACCCTATCTCCTGCCTCAAGAACAATCTGCCTGCTAGGTATCATGCTTATGTGCTTCTAAGGTATTTAGAATTCTAGGGGAATAGTCTTTAACCACATCGGCCATTGCCTTGATATGTTCTGGCGTAGTCCCGCAACATCCACCAACTATATTTACCAAACCCTTTTCGGCATATTCCTTGATTTGGGCAGCCATTTCCTCCGGGGTTTCGTCATACTCCCCAAAAGCATTTGGCAATCCGGCATTTGGGTGCGCAGATACGGCATGTTCGGTCTTGGCCGATAGTACCTCCAAATGGGGAACCAACTGGCTAGCTCCCAAGGCGCAATTGAAACCTACGGACAATATAGGTATATGGCTTATGGATATCAAAAAGGCTTCCGCGGTTTGGCCGGACAGGGTCCTACCCGAAGCATCGGTTATAGTACCGCTCACCATAATTGGAACCTCCATATTCCGCTCTTCCTTTACCTCTTCAATAGCAAATAATGCAGCCTTGGCGTTTAAGGTATCAAAGATAGTCTCTACCAGTAAAATATCCACTCCCCCATCCAAGAGAGCCTCTACCTGTTGCTTGTAGGCCAGCCTTAACTCATCAAAGGAAACTCCCCTAAAACCAGGATCGTTCACATCTGGCGACATACTGGCCGTTTTATTGGTTGGCCCAATACTCCCTGCTACAAAACGTGGCTTATTAGGTTCCTTGGCCGTAAATTCATCGGCAACAGCCTTCGCTATTTTAGCCGATTCATAATTTAATTCGTAGACCAAATCTTCCATATGATAGTCTGCCATGGCAATAGTTGTACCCGAAAAAGTATTGGTTTCCACAATATCGGCCCCTGCTGCAAAATACAGTCGGTGCACCTCGGCTATAGCCTCTGGCTGGGTAAGGGACAATAGGTCATTATTTCCCTGTAAGGGGTGTTCCCAATCCTTGAATCGTTCCCCCCTAAAATCTTCCTCCGTAAACTTATGCCTTTGTAGCATAGTTCCCATGGCACCATCCAACACCAAAATCCTTTCCTTAAGTACGTCCTGAATATTTTTCATATTACTTTTCAAAAATGTTCGATCCCATAGACCAAACCAAGATACCATCACAAATGGCCCTAAACGATTTGGGACCACAAAATTAGAAAATTGACACCCGAAAAACAAAGTATAACAACCCGGTTGTCGGTATCAAAAAAATTAATAAAATCAAGTAAGGAAAAGTTTCGGACCTGCGTCTTTCTTTATGTTATCTATTCCCAAATGAAATTCTAGATAAATAGAATAAAACATAGGATTAGAACGTAGCACCTTCTTATTCTTCCCGATGGTTACCGATTAAGAAAAAGGGTTGCTAAGGCTTCACTGGGTCTAGTCCCTCCACCTTTCTTGATAACGTTTCAAATTGATAATGAACTAACTGCAAAGTAACGCATCAGTGCCCTTAAAAACAAGGAAACATTACTTTATTTTACGACTCCCGAAAATTCAATTTCAGGGAAATTATGATAAAACGAAACCTGCCAGATTTCAAGACCTGGCAGGCTAAAAGTTTGATCCCAATTGGGGATTAGGCCAAAATACTTTGAACTACTTCTTTTTTTGCTTCCTTCTTGCTACCATCAAATCCTTCTACCCCTCCTACAGTGGTATATTTCATTACATAACGCTTTCCAGGGTTGATCAACTGGTAGGCACTTTGGCACATCACGGCCGCTTCATGGAACCCGGACAAAATTAGTTTAAGCTTTCCTGGGTAGGTGTTTACATCCCCAATGGCATAAACCCCTGGAATATTTGTCTGATAATCATAGGCATTGTTTACCTTAATGGCATTTTTCTCTATTTCAAGTCCCCAATCGCCAATGGGCCCTAATTTTGGGGAAAGTCCGAACAATGGAATAAAATTATCCGCTTCCACATAGCTTTCGCCTTTGGCCTCATCATTGTGTTTTACCACAACGGCTTCCAAATTATCGTCTCCGTACAGTTTAACCACCTCGGCTTCGGTAAATAACTTGATCTTACCTTGTTTGGCCAAGTCAGCAGCTTTTTCCACAGAATCCAGAGCTCCCCTAAATTCATTTCTTCTGTGCACCAAAGACACCTCAGCAGCCACATCGGAAAGGAATATTGCCCAATCCAAGGCCGAATCCCCTCCTCCGGAGATTACTACTTTTTTATCCCTATATACTTCTGGATCCTTTATAATGTATGCCACTCCCTTGTCCTCAAAATCGGCCAAATTGGGGATCAAAGGTTTTCTAGGTTCAAAAGAGCCCAATCCTCCGGCAATAACTACCACCGGAGCATGGTGTTTTGTTCCTTTATTAGTAGTTACCACAAAAGAACCATCTTCCAACTTATCCAAAGTCTCAGCTCTCTCGCCCAAAGTAAACCCAGGTTCGAAAGGTTGTATTTGCTGCATCAGATTCTTTACCAAATCCCCAGCAAGAATTTCCGGAAATGCCGGAATATCGTATATAGGTTTCTTAGGATAAATTTCAGAACATTGACCCCCGGGTTGAGGCAGGGCATCAATAAGATGCGTCTTCAATTTCAACAATCCCGCTTCAAAAACTGTGAACAACCCTGTTGGACCCGCTCCAATAATAAGTATATCTGTCTTTATCATACTACTTTGATTAATTCCTATTTAATTATGACATCCATTAGGGCTTAGGCCCCTTCCATTGAATGTCTCTCTTTATCTATTGCGCCACCACTTCGTGGCTCTTTAATACTTCGTTAAAATTTAATATGGCAGCCCTATGGCTTACCACCTCTCCAATAATGATAATGGCTGGATTGCTTAATTGTTCCTTAACCACTATTTCCTCAATTGAACCTATAGTCCCAATACCAACCTTTTCGTCTTCCCGNGTACCATTCTGTATTATAGCGATGGGTGTTGCAGATTTTCCTTCCTTCTGGAACAGCCCAACTATCTCCGAAAGTTTGCCCATCCCCATAAGTATAACGATAGTGGCATTGGATTTGGCCGCCAAGGCAACATCTGCGGATAATTTATGATCCTTTGTTGTTCCCGTAATTACCCAAAAACTCTCTGAAGCACCCCTTTTGGTTACCGGTATGTTTTGGGAAGCCGGTACGGCCACCGAAGAGGAGATACCCGGAACCATGGCCACCTCTAGACCTTTACTGGCTGCATATTCCATTTCCTCCGCCCCTCGGCCAAAAACAAAGGGATCACCTCCCTTTAATCTTACAACGTGACCGTGGGTTTTGGCCCTACTAACAATGAGGTCATTTATCTGTTCCTGTTGATAGGCATAGCACCCTTTCCTTTTGCCAACAAAAATATGTTCTGCATTAGGCGCGTAATTCAATAGGGAAACATCCACCAGGGCATCGTACAATACTACATCGGCCGCCTGCAAGGCCTTTATGGCCTTAAGCGTAATCAACTCCACATCACCAGGCCCAGCACCAACGACGGTCAACTGTCCATGGCCCATGGGTACCTGATGGGAAGCAGGAATTCCCACTGTGGTGTCAAGGNGAATATTATCTTTCTTACCGATCATTACTAAGCGTTTGTCAATTCCAATTTCCTAAAAGCTTCCACCTTGGTCAAAAACTCCTCAGCATCATTTAAATAGGCCTTTGCAAAGGACTCTGTTGGTGCATTCCGATTTAATTGAAGCACCATTTTCTCAAAACCTTGCTCCAATTTAAATTTCCCTGAAGCCACAAACAGCTCATCAAAATCCTTTATNATACTGATATGGGTATTTACCTTTGTATTTTCGGCCGTTAATAANGCTTTNGCCGTATTTACCATGGACGAATAGGAATGGTAGATACTGGCCGCCCATTTCCCCTCTTCCAAATTCAATTTAGCAGTTTCAATTTTTTCCTCACTGTCAAACAACAAGGTGGCTATCAAATCTATTACTACCCCGGCGCATTCTCCAATCCCAATAGCTTGTTCATATTTTTCAGAAGTTCCCCAATCAATAAAATCGGATGCCGTTAGGTTATCCACATCTGACAAAGGCTTTAGAAAATCATAAAAATACATTTGGCCCTTTTCTTCATAATATTCTACAAAAGGTTTACCATTGCCGTTGGCATCGTAATCATTTAAAATGAGTCTCAAAGATTCCGGCCCTCTCTTACTAGGTATCTTAATAACCTTATCTGCAAAACGGCCATTTCCGTCCCCAAAATTACCTCCTCCCAATAGCACTTGAAGTGCCGGGGCCACCAATTTATCCTTTGTTCTCACGGACATTCCCTGAAAACCAATATTGGCCATATTATGTTGCCCACAGGCGTTCATACAGCCGCTTATTTTAATAACCGCATCCGGGTTATCTATATAATGTGGGTATTCTGCCTTGATCAGCCTCTCCAATTCCTCTGCTATTCCGGTACTACTGGCAATTCCAAGATTACAGGTATCGGTACCGGGACAAGCGGTGATATCCAAGGCAGTATTGTATCCAATTTCGGCAAATCCCAATTTCTCCAACTCCTGATAGAAAAAGGGCACCAANGATTCCTTTACATAAGGAATCAATATATTTTGACGCAGGCTCAATCTAATTTCGCCGGCTGCATATTTTTCCACCAAATCTGCCAATTGCCTGGCTTTTTCTATATAAAAATCGCCCAATAATACCTTGACCCCAATGGCAACATATCCCTGTTGTTTTTGAGGAACCAAGTTGGTAGCCTTCCATTTATCAAAGGCCTTTTGGTCTTTGATGGTTACTTCCGGAGCTTCATTCCCGGCAATATTCACACTTGGATAGGCATCCGCATCTATTTCGTACGTTTGAACAGGTATAGCCAATTGCTCTTCCTCCAACAATTGTCTAAATCCGTCCAAACCAATATCCTTAATTAAGAATTTCATTCTGGCCTTTGCCCTACTTTTTCTTTCCCCATAACGGTCAAAAACACGAACTACACCTTCCATTAACGGTATAATCTTGTCTGTGGGCAGAAAAGAATAGATAACATCTGCATGTCTGGGCTGTGAGCCCAATCCTCCACCTAAAAGCACTTTAAACCCTCTTACTCCATTTTCTATCTTGGCAATAAATCCAAGATCGTGCATGTATGATAGACCTGTATCCTCATCCGAGGCTGAAAAGGAAACTTTAAACTTCCTTCCCATCTCCTGACTAATGGGGTTTCTTAAAAAGTATTGAAACAGGGCATGTGCATAGGGAGAAACATCAAAAGGTTCGTTTATATCTATTCCAGCAGTTTCACTGGCGGTAACGTTCCTCACCGTATTCCCACAGGCTTCCCTGATCGTAATATCATCCTGTTCCAACTGCGCCCATAATTCCGGGGTACGGTTAATATCCACATAATGGATCTGGATATCCTGACGGGTTGTTATATGTAGTCTGCCCGTAGAGTATTCTTCCGATACATCACATATCCTTCTTAACTGCTGGGAGCTAACTTTACCATAGGGTAATTTTATACGAATCATTTGGACCCCTGGCTGTCGTTGCCCATAAATTCCCCTTGCCAAACGTAGACTACGGAATTTTTCCTCATCCAAATTACCGCCTTGAAATTCACGGATCTTAGCTTCCAAGGCTATAATATCCTGTTCTACAATCGGGTTTTCCACTTCTGTTCTAAAAGACCGCATGCTACTTTTATTTTATATTCAAAATAATTAAATTCATTTAAAAGGCTTATCCCATAGGGATAATAGATTAAACTGACAACAATTCCACACCCTAAGGTACGGAAGACGGTTTAGTTTATAAACCCAACCCCAGCTGTTGTATTGGATTGATTATCTATTAGGATAAAGGAGCCATTGGTTCTGTGATTCTTGAAGGAATCATAAAAAATTGGCTTGTTCAATCTAAAGGTGACCTGTGCTATATCGTTCATGCCCAAAGAAGTGATAGAGGTATCTATACCAGAGTAATCTGGATTAATCTTATGGTGAATGTTCTCAACTTTTGCCAAAACCTTGTTTACCCCGTGCTGTACTACATATTTGCTTCCCACGGTTAAATTTTGGGAATCCATCCATGAAACCGTAGCTGTAAATTGTTTGTCTATAGTAGGCAAATCCCCTGCCTTGACCAACATATCCCCCCTGCTTACATTAATCTCGTCTTCCAAGGTAATGGTAACGGAAGAGCGTCTTGTTGCCGTTTTATACTTTTTGTCGTAGAAATAAATATCCTTAATCTTGGATTTGGTCATTGATGGCAAGACCACGACTTCGTCACCAACACTCAGCTCCCCTCCGTACACTTTACCGGCAAATCCCCTAAAATCGTGAAATTCCTCCGTTTTGGGACGTATCACATATTGCACTGGAAATCTTGGGGTACCTACATTATAGATATCCTTTCTGTCCAATCCTTCAAAATGCTCCAATAAGGTCTGCCCTTTGTACCAAGTCATTTTCTCCGACCTGTTTACCACGTTATCCCCCTTAAGTGCACTAACCGGAATAAAGGTTATTTTCTGGTCCTGATAATCCCGTTTGCTCATCAATTTCTCAAAATCGGCCTTGATCTCGTTATATCTTTCTTCCGAATAATCAACCAAGTCCATTTTATTAATGGCTACAATAACATCTTTGATCCTCAATAAATTATTGATAAAAAAGTGTCTATTGGTCTGCTCTATCACTCCTTTTCTTGCATCGATCAAAATAATAGCTGCTTGGGAGGTAGAAGCACCTGTAACCATGTTACGTGTATATTCCACATGTCCAGGAGTATCCGCTATAATATAACTCTTGTTGGGCGTAGAGAAGTAGATATGCGCTACATCTATAGTAATTCCTTGTTCCCTTTCCGCCACCAAACCATCGGTAGCCAAAGAGAAATCCAGATAATCATATCCTTTTTGCTTGCTGGTCTTTTCAATGGCCTCCAACTTATCGTCGGTAAGGGATTTGGTATCATACAGCAATCTCCCTATCAAGGTACTTTTACCGTCATCTACACTTCCTGCTGTTGCTATTTTTAGTACTTCCATTTCTATTGTGTTTTGTATTTGGCATGAGATTCCGTTGACAATTTTCACAAGTGCCAACCCACTTCAAATGCCNACTTTAAAAGTATCCTTGTTGTTTTCTTTTCTCCATGGCGGCTTCGGAGCGCTTATCATCTATTCTAGCTCCCCTTTCCGAAATCTTGGACTCCCTAATTTCGCCAACTACCTTTTCAATGGTATCTGCGTGTGACAATACCGCCGAAGTACAACTCATATCCCCAACAGTTCTAAAACGAACCATACGCTCTTCCACCTTTTCATCTTCAGAGCGAAAAACCACATCATCTTCGGCCGACCATATAAATCCGTCCCTAAGGAATATCTTTCTCTTATGGGCAAAATAAATGGACGGTATTTCTATTTCCTCTTTTTGGATATAGCTCCAAACATCCAATTCTGTCCAGTTACTTATTGGAAATACCCGTACGTTCTGTCCCAACTCTATCTGCCCGTTCAACATATCGAACAACTCTGGACGTTGGTTTTTCTCGTCCCACTGACCAAAATCGTCACGTACCGAAAAGATACGTTCTTTGGCGCGTGCCTTTTCTTCATCCCTCCTGGCTCCACCGATACAGGCATCAAATTTAAATTCCTCAATGGCATCCAACAAGGTAGTGGTCTGTAACATATTCCTGCTGGAGTATTTCCCAGTTTCCTCTACCACTTTTCCCTGATCTATGGAATCCTGAACCTTACGAACAATTAATTCCACCCCCAATTCCTTGACCAACTTATCCCTAAAAGCTATAGTTTCCGGGAAATTATGCCCCGTATCTATATGCATTAAAGGGAAAGGTATCTTAGCCGGAAAAAAGGCCTTTTGTGCCAATCTCACCAAGGTAATGGAATCTTTACCTCCCGAAAAAAGCAACACCGGCTTTTCAAACTGCGCCGCAACTTCCCTTAAAATATAAATTGCTTCGTTCTCCAAAGCATTATTGTTCAATACTTCCAATTCATTAGATCCGCTCACGTCTACTACTGTTTCCAATTCTGATTCTACAATGCTCACAATAATTCTGTATTTAATTGGCCTTCCTGTATTGGAAGCAATCGCCAATTGTTAATATTCCTTTCTTAGGTATGCAGTCCACATTCCCGGTTTTCCAATACCTTGGTGGGGTCAAAATATTTATGCTCATTGGGCAAATTCCTGTCCTTTAGGTAAGCATCCAATTGACTATCATTATAATGATAAAATGGACTCACCTTTAAAACCCCGTCCTTGCTTAAACTTAATATATCCAGCGAATCCCTTAGAGCGGTCTGGCCCTGTCTAAGATTCGTAAACCACACATCGGGTTTATGCTCTTCCATAGCCCTTCTAAACGGCTCCAATTTTACCTGCTCCGTAAAAAGTTGATGCCTGGGATCATCTATACCGGGGATCCCCATTATAGCATCCCTGTGCGAAGAGGTTTGCTTGGGTACATACAGCTTTATATTTAAATGCAATCTTGCAATTAGCTCTTCGGCATGTTTGTATGTATTGGGCGTATTGTAACCCGTATCGCACCAAATCACAGGTATATAAGGGGAAACATCCGTTACGGCATGCAAAATGGCCACCTCATATGGACGGAAATTGGTAGTTACCAATGGTTTCTCGGCAGACTGTATTGCCCAGGAAATTATCTCCTCTGGCGGAATCCCCTTAAATTGTTGATTTAACTTATGTATCTGTTGCTCTGTGTATGCCATGATCCTCAATGCTTTAATTTCCTTGAATATTTCCGTTCTACTTCCCCCAACTTATCTTGTTCCAGATTCTTTCATGAAAGAAGTACAACAACATCTTGGTAAACAACTCCACAACTCCAATTGAAAAGGCAACTGACAATGTACCGGTAACGATCCAAGAAATAAGAATGGTGTCCAGAGTTCCAATAATTCTCCAACTAATAGATTTGGCAATACTCCTTTTAGGATTTTCGGAGGACTTATCCGCCTTATAACTTTTGGTTACAGTATTTGAATTATTATTTGAAATTAATTGTTCGGCAATCATATGACAAAAAACTTAAATTTATTACCCTATCGATTTAATAGAGTAAGCAAAAATAGAAATATTTTGCAAAACACAATAAAAAAATATAGTTAAAATTCAACTTACCCTATAAATTTAGTAGATTAACAAAATTTCCCTTGATTTTT
>JGI24723J26617_10000533_pt1 | contig 37229 bp, 36 predicted proteins | sample Cruoilmetagenom6_FD_26617 | JGI IMG/M metagenome (IMG submission 26617) | reverse complement strand
TACCCTCAAGCGGGCAGACCGAGCTGAGTAACGGCATGGTGGCCGCTGCTCATCCGCTGGCGACCAGTGCCGCGCGCGATGTACTGAACCTGGGTGGCAACGCGGCCGACGCAGCAGTCGTTGCCGGCTTCATGCTTGCTGTTGTCGAGCCCTCGATGAGCAACCTGGGTGGCCGCACACAGATCCTGGTCCGATCACCGGACGGTGACTACCAGGGCTACAACGGGATGACCGAAGTGCCTGCCACCTATGTTCCGCCCGAAGAACCGGTCGGCCAGGGGTACGGCACCATTGCCACACCAGGCGTTGTCGCCGGGCTCGCCCGGCTGCATGCGGAACACGGTTCAATGCCCTGGTCCGAATTGTTGCAGGGGCCCGCCAAAATCGCGCGCGAAGGATTTGCACTCCTGCCGGGCGCCGCCGCGCGTCACGAAAATGGCCTGGATCGATTCAAGGACAACCCCGGGTTCCAGCAGGTATTCATTGAAGAGGACGGCAGTGCCTACGACACAGGAGATATCCTGAAACAACCGGCACTCGCGGCAACGATCAGCCGGCTGGCTGAGGCAGGTGCCGCCGATTTCTACAAAGGAAAGATCGCTCGGCAGATAGCCGCCGACATGGCGGCAAACGGCGGGCACGTTTCGCTTGAAGACCTGGCCGCATACGACGTTCTTGATGGCCGCTACATCACGACGAGCTATCGTGGATTCGACATTCATTCACTGGCCGCGCCCGCGGGTGGTGGCCTGGTCGTAAAAACGCTCAATATTCTCGAGAACATCGAAATGGCGACGCTGACCGAAGCGCAATGGGCGGCGGTCATGAACCAGGCGTTGGCGCTGACCATCAACAGCATGGCCGATGACCGCGCGGAGCTCGACCTGGATCACGTCGCAGACAAGGCGTGGGCTACCGAGCAGGCGGCCAGTATTCGGATACCGCCAGTGGCAACTGCGGCGCGGGCGGACGCATGGGTTGCCGACAGCGAGCGCCCAACCACCTCGACGACCGACTGGAGCGGGAATCATTGGGGACAGGACAGTCATCACACAACGCATTTCACTATTGCGGATTGTGATGGACGCGTCGTGAGTATTACCCAGACAGTTGGCCCTCTATTCGGTGCACGGGTCATCACGCCAGAGCTGGGATTCGTCTACGCGGCCACTATGGGCAATTACCTGTCGGCTGCCGACCAGAAGCCGGGTTCGCGGCCGCGCACGACGATTGCGCCGACCGTCGTAACCCGCGATGGCGACGTGGTTCTCGTACTGGGCGCGGCCGGCGGCATGCGAATACTGTCGGCAATAACCCAGACGATCTCGAGGTTCGTAGACCAGCGACACGATCCGGTCACCGCCGTGGCGTTGCCACGAGTACACCCCGGATCGGGCGAGGCAGACTCGGGTAAGCGAGTGTCGCTTGCTGAGACGGTGAGCCTCGAAATGACTCCAGAGCGCGGTTGGCCGCGGACGGTGGCCACCGATCTCGAAGAAGCCGGCTTTGGACTTGAATCGGTAGAGCGGCATGCAGCTTTCGGCCGGGTACACCTCGTCGCGCGGTCAGGTGATTCGTGGCAGGGGGTGGCGGACCCGGACTGGGAAGGCACGACAGCCAGTGCGAGTTGCAAATCGCACTAGCCAAGGACGTCATGCGCAGTTAGTCTCGCAATGTTTCTGCCTACGTATCTCTCCAAAAGGAACCAGAATGAGAAACCTCGCCCTACTTAGCATCGCAGTCATAGCTATTGTATTCACTCAAACGTCGATAGCTGAGGAATCGGAAGCTTTGGTCGACGCGACCGATCCTGAAGGGCTTGTGTCCGTCTTCCAGGACCTGGGGTATCGCGCCAAGCTGGATGTCGACAGTGCCGGGGACCCGATCATCTACTCGAGTGTCGGTGGCACCGACTATGCGCTGCAGTTTTTTGGTTGTTCCAAGGAAACGAATGATCAATGCACGCTCCTCCTGTTCAAGGTCGGTTACGATCTGACGGACGGGACGACAATCGAGACGGTCAACACGTGGAACCACGACAACGTGGTTGGGCAAGCACACCTGGATGACGAGAATGACCCGTGGTTGTCCTGGGCCGTCAACATGCATGGTGGCGTGTCGCGCGAGAACTTTGACGATTCGATCGACTGGTGGGAAGTCATCGTAAGTGACTTCGAGAGCCACATTGACTACTGACTAGCGATTGAATTCAGCCGGAATTTGCGCCGACGAGAAGGATAACCGCCCAGGCGGCGAACAAAAGTATCGTCGCCCCGAATAGAAAACCGAGTAACAGGAGCAGCCGCTTTTGCCAGGCGGGGGGCGGCTGCTTATCGTAGCTTCGTCGCACTAAGCAGGTTGCCTTGTGCGCGCGAGTAACGTAACGACCAGTGCGATCAACGCGGGAACCGCCTGCACAAGCAAGATCGACGGTTTAGCTGTAATAGCGCCAAAGACGCCGGCCGTGATGACACACGCAAGAAAGAACACGCGGATTGGGAATCCGTCCTCTCTGCGGGCCAGGCCCCAGATCAATCCCGCTGCGAGAAATCCGTTGTAAAGACCCTGGTTTGCCGCCAGCGTTGCCGACTGTTCAGCGAATTCCGGAGTCAGTCCAAATGCTCGCAATCCCGCGGGCTTGGTCCAGAGGAACATCTCCAGAACCAGAATATAGAGATGCTCGATAGCGACGAACGCTACGAGTGCGGCGGCAGCTTTTTTCACAACGCGATACCTCGAAACTTGCCAGTCGCATAGCTTACCTGCACCCGGGTCAGTCCGCGATGATCACCTCGGCCTCGAGGTGTGAGTCCGCTTTCATCGAGTTGGTAATCAGGCAGTACTTCTCGGCCTTCTCAAGAATCGTGTTGGCCTTCTGCTCGCTTGTACCAGGCGGCACGGTCAATGTTGCCGCGACCTTGAACCCGGTGAACTGATTGAACTTCTCGATCTTCTCCAGCTTCCCCTCGGCGTTGCAGGTAAGGGTCAGCCAGTCCAGGCGGGCCGATCTCGCGATCGCTCGGAAACTCAGGATGAAGCAGTTGGCGACGGCGCCGACCAGCATTGTTTCGGGTGACCAGACATCGCCAGGTCCGCCAAACTCAGGTGGCCCGGCCGTCTCGAGGTCCGGGAGCCCATCACCCGATACGGTGACATTGGCGGCGCCGTCGACCGAAGCCGCAACGCGATAGATATGGGGTAGGTCTTGCATGATCTGACTCACTGGAGGTGGGGTAGGTATAGTCCCGACTAGATGGAGCTATTGCAATCGTTTCATAGTTTCGGATAACCGAAACTGGAGGGCGGATGCGCGATATTCCTATCGTTCAAGTAATGACGCCTGAGCCGGCAACCATCAGTCCGCAAAGCAGTGCGGCAGAAGCCCGGCGTCTGCTCGATAGTAATGTCATCAACCACCTGCCTGTCGTCGAAGACGGCCGTCTCGTCGGCATCATCTCCTCATCCGATTTTCTCAAGCTGTACCTACTCGACGCTAAATTGCCGATATTCTCGGACGCGACCGTGAGCCAGATAATGGAGACCAAGGTCATCGTGGTGAGCAAACGTGCGACGTTGCTTGACGCGGCGGAGAAACTGTCTTTGGGTGGGTTTCATGCGCTCCCGGTGGTCGGTCGCAAACAAAAACTCGTCGGCATCATCACATCGAGCGATCTGATCGCTGAGTTCGTGTCGCGACTGGAGCACTAGCGCACGAGGATAGCGCGAAAGTCATTCACGTTCGTGCGCGTTGGTCCTGTCATTACCAGGTCACCCAGTTCGTCAAAAAAACCGTATGTGTCATTGTTGGCCTGCATCGCGACAGCGTCGTTCGTAGACCGCAGGAGCGTGTCCCGATGGATCAGGCACCCGGCGTTGTCACCCATGCCATCTATACCATCAGTGTCTGCGGCGATCGCCGATATTCGCTCGTGTCCGTCCAATGCGATCGCCAGGGCGAGTCCATACTCGCCGTTGCGGCCACCGCGTCCAGCTCCCGTGACTCGAACCGTGGTTTCGCCACCCGAAAGAATAACGCACGGAGGTTCGACCGGTCCCCGCCCTTCGGAAATGCCAATTGCCAGTTGTGCGTGCTCTTGTGCGAGTTCCCGGGCGTCACCAGCAAGGTCACCCAAAAGGTAGGGCGTAACGTCGAACTCCATGGCGCGCAGCGCAGCCGCCTGGAGTGCATCGTCGCTGGTTGCAAGGATGCGGACGTCGCTTTCTCGTGCTGCGGCAGCGTCGACGACGGTTGGACCCGAGGCGACGACGGACGGGTCATTGCCGGGAACATCCGAAATAATGAGTGTGATGACATTCGCTGGTGCACATGCGGCGGCGAGCTTGCCACCTTTCACAGCCGAGAGTCTTCGACGGGCATGGTTAATTTCATGAATGGCCGCGCCGCTTTTCAGCAGCTCGGCTGTCCTGGCCCGCTTGTCGTCGAGCGTGATGCCCGGCGCCGGCGCGCACAACAGTGACGAGCCGCCTCCCGATAGCAGGCACACGACCGTATCGTCAGCCGACAGGTTCGAAACCCTATCGAGAATGCGGCGTGTGGCCTCGACGCCCTGTTGGTCAGGGACTGGATGTGCGGCTTCCACGACCTCGATGAAATCGCAATCGGCGCCGTGGCCGTAGGGAACGATAACCAGGCCGTCCAACGGCGCAGCCCATTCCTGTTCCAGCACTAACGCCATACTGGCTGCGGCTTTGCCTGCGCCAATGACAATGACCTTGCCAGCCGGCTTCTCCTCGAGCCACAACGGAACGCATGCGGCCGGGCTGGCCGCCGCAACAGCGGCATCAAACAGAATGCGGAGAAACCGGGTGTCGTCGGTCATCCGACCGGCAGGTCGTCGTCCGTTTTGACGTGGGACGCCAGGCGCTTGAGTAAGCCGGCCATTTCCGGGCGATTTTCCGTGAGCTCGTCAATCGAGAAGCCCGATAGTTCGTAAGGCAACACGAGCCAGTCACTGGTTTGGTGCACAAAGTACTCCGGCACCCGCAATGTCTTCTCACTCGGCCGGTACCAGACCGTGGCAACCCGAATATCATGTGGCAGGTTGCGCCGTGTCTTGCGCGCCAGCTGCTCAAGGACCGCGGTGACGCTGGACCCTGTGCTGTACACGTCATCGACAATCAGCATGGAGTGATGTGAGCACAGGTTCTCGAGCAGGTATTGCAGCCCATGCACGCGAATCGATTCGGCCTTGTCCACCATCTGCGAATAGCTGCGGGCACCGGTGTAGGAGGTGCGGATAGCAATATGGTCGGTCTTGATGCCGAAGTAATCGAGCCCTTCCTGCACCGCGATGCCCACGGCGCTGCCGCCGCGCCACAGGCCGACCAGGAAGTCCGGCGTGAATCCTGCCTCGTAAATATTGGCCGCCAGTTGGAACGAATCCTGGAGGAGGTCGTCCGCGGCGATAAATCGCTCATTCATTTTTTTTGTACTCTGGCCGTGCTGAGCTAGAATCGGAGTCTGCCATTATACGGCTCCTCCTTAGTCCGCATTCAAGAGAATAACAATGGACAAGACAGTACTTTCCGCCCAGGACCTCCTCGAGGACTCCATCGAACTCGGACTCAAGGTCATAGAGAGTGGCTTCGAGCCCACGATGATCATCGCGATCTGGCGTGGCGGCACGCCCGTGGGCATGGCGCTGCAGGAAACATTGTCCTACTGCGGGCTCGCCTCGGACCATATCGCCATTCGTACGTCGTCCTATACGGGCGTCGACCAGCGCGGGCATGTGGCAGTGCACGGCCTGAATTACATCATCAAGAAGATTCGTCATGACGATCGCGTGCTCATCGTCGATGACGTCTTTGATACGGGCAACACGATCAAGGCGGTCGTCGAGGAACTCGGCAAGCGGGCGCGCGGCAATACGCCTGAGGACATTCGCGTGGCCGTACCCTGGTTCAAACCGAGCCGGAACGAGACGGACATATTGCCCGACTATTTCCTGCACGAGACAGACGAGTGGCTGGTTTTCCCACATGAGCTCGACGCGCTGACGCCCGATGAGCTGGTACGGCATCGTCCTGGTATTGCCGAGATCGTGCATAGCATCAAGGCACCGGCAAAGACGGCCTGATCAATGCGCAGAATTTGCGTCTATTGTGGTTCGAGTACGGGTAAGCGGCCCGACTATGCGGCAGCCGCACGCGAGCTCGCCGATGTCCTCGTCCGGCATGAACTCGAGCTCGTCTACGGCGGCGCCGACGTTGGCGTCATGGGGGTCCTGGCGGACGCCGTCCTGGAGCACGGTGGCAAGGTACATGGCGTCATGCCACAGATGTTGTGCGACAAGGAGATCGCGCACAAGAGGCTGACCGAGCTGCACGTGGTTTCGTCGATGCATGCACGTAAGACGATGATGGCCGCGTTGTCAGATGGATTCATTGCGATGCCAGGTGGCTTCGGCACACTCGAAGAGATTATCGAGATCGTTACATGGGGGCAGCTGCGGTTTCACGACAAGCCTTGCGGCCTGCTCAACACGGGTGGCTACTTCGATCACCTGCTCGTGTATCTGAACCACGCCAGCGCCGAAGGCTTCATGCGTATCGAACATCGCGACATGCTGCTCTGCGATTCGGATCCGGCTGGGTTGGTTCGGCAGTTCGAGCGCTATGCCGCGCCTCACGTTGAGAAGTGGACAGCCTAGCGGAACGTCAGCTTCAGCTGCCCCTTGGCTGGTACTCGCAGATTCCGGGCGTGCAAGCGATAGCGCATCCCCAGGCGTCGCCCTCCAAGATCGCTGCCGACACACAAGAGCAGTGGTGATACAAAAACCTCAACAGGCTCGCCGACGGGAATATCACCGATATTTGCCGTGACCTGGATCGAGTCGTCCTTCTGTGTAACTGCGGGGTAACTCGCAATCTCGTCAGGCGTTCGGTCAATGAAACGATCGTCGATTCGGCGCCTCGGCAGACCGTCGGCGACATGGAGCGAGTTGTGATTGGGCAATGCCAGAGAGAGTGACGCGTCGACGACGGGCTCTTCTCCCTGGTTGAACACGACGAGTTGCAGCCTTTGTGCGCGCTCGTCAAACAGGAAGTGACTATCCTGATTGCGGTACTTGCTTCGTATCTGGCTGAGCTCCTGCAAGATGTCGTCGGGAGACCGGTCGACGTACGGTACCTCTGTGCCATAGAGTCGGGCGTGTGCAAGTCGGGCTATCATGGTCGTTGAACCAGGTATCTTTGACTTATTGCGAATATCGAGCATCTCCTGGAGCTTGGCGGACGCGAGCGCCGACGGCATCGCTGCAAGATCGCAAGTCGGCAAGGAATGCGCCTTGTGTATGATCTCGCCCGGGAATCCGACTTCGATGTCGCTTGCCGAAACAGAGTCCCGAAATTTACGTTCGAACAGTTCTAACAACTGCCGACGGCCCATCTTGACCGGCATGTTTCTGACGCGTTTGTACGCGTCACCCCGGCGCAGTTTTTCGGAGTAGTCAGCGCGCATCATGTACGGTCGATCCTGGCAGTCACCGACCTCAAAAACACCCACGCGTTTGCCGTCCAGCGACNCAGGTTTGTAACGGATACGAATCGGCGGTTCGATGAACTCGTTGGCGAGTGACAGGTAGGACGGTTTACCCGAGAAGTCCTCAGCATCGATTGTTCTTGCAGTCCTTTGGCCCTTGTCGTCGAGATCGATGCCTACGACGATATAGCGACTGCCTTCAACCGACGCATTCGCCATCGCCAGCACGTCACGCAGGAAGGTCTCAATAGCATCCTTTCCGTACGCACTTTTTCGAAACTGGACACCGGCACCGGGTGTCCCGGTTTTGGCTATTTTGAGAAGGCGGTCCATGGATCAGATAATTCTTGCCCAATTATGTTTAACAGAACAGGACCCAATCGACATTCCTGAGACTCAATCCGAGGAATGGCGCGGTTTACAGCGTCGTTGGCATTGGCCACACTTGCGCGATGACGAGCCCAACTGCCGCCCTGACCGCGATCTCTGTCCAGGCACCGTCTCTGGCACCTGAGTCAGTAGCTGTTGCCGTTGAGGCCCAGTTCGGCCTGGTCGGTGAACTCTCGCCGTTGGTTAGCGAGCGGGACCAGAATTTCTTGCTGCAGACCGGCAGTGGCGAGAGGTTTGTTGCGAAGGTGACGAGCGCCACGGAGGAGGCGGCTTCAACTGACTTCCAGATTGGTGCGTTGCTGCATTTGGAGAAAGTGGCCGACCTGCGTGTGCCGAGGGTGCATCACACCTTGAGCGGCAATGCGTCCGGCGAAATTGCAGATGACAAGGGGACCTATCGGTTGCGCGTGGTTTCCTGGGTGAGTGGTAAGCCGCTCGAATCTCTACCTTTCGATACAGTGAGGAGCGGCGAACTCGGTACGGCGCTTGCCTACCTCGACAACGCCTTGGCGGGCTACTCGCATCCCGGTAAAAATCCGGTTCTGCTATGGGATTTGCAGCGAACGCCGGAGCTACGGCAAGTCGTCGGGAGCATTAGTGATTCATTGCTTCGAGGCAGGGTTGAACGGGCTGTCACCGACTTCGAACGTCGTGTCCTGCCGGCCTTGGGGCAGTTGCGTTCCCAGGTTATTCATGCCGACGCCAATCCTGGCAACATACTGCTCACCGACGACGGCATAGGCTTTATTGATTTTGGCGATATGATCCGTGCGCCACTCGTCTTCGAAGTCGCGATCGCGGCCTCTTACCTGAGATCGTTCGAGGCAGACCCGCTGCAGTTCATCGCGCCGTTTATCGCGGCCTATCACGCGGTCATGCCCCTTAGTGACCTGGAAGCGAATCTCTTGTACGACCTGGTGCGTGCAAGGCTGGCGATGACGGTGACCATGCTCTACTGGCGCCTGAGCGTCCGGGACGAGGATGATCCGTACAGGAAAAAGGCGCTCGAGATCGAAGGCGGGGCGGAGCGCTACCTTGCCTTACTCGATTCTCTCGGGCGTGATGGTTTTCGACGAAAACTATCTTTTATTCAATGAGTTAGAGCGTGTCGATGGGCGTGGCGGCGAGAGCTCGTGCCATTTTTGTGATTTATCGACCATTTATGGCGAAGTCGGTCCTGTGAACCTGAGAAACAGTTCCGGGAATCAAGCGCATACGAGACCTATTATCGACGTCTGTATTTCGTCAAATCGAATCGGTATTCGATGGACCTGGACGTTGCACTTTCCGCACTGCTCATTTTCAGCGCCGCTTGTTATGCGTTGATGGGCTTGCGCCTGGTAATGTCCAGGCGCGAGGTCGGCAGTGTGCCCATCGGCGTTTTGTTCATCGTCGTCAGTTTCTGGGTATTCGGCGGCGCCGTCGAGCTATTGTCCGATTCGTTCCTCATGTTCTCTATCGGCCGTACCGGGCATTTCGTCGGTACCGCGCTGGTGCCGATCGTTGCGTACGTCTGTTTCCGGGAGTACACCGGCACAGCCACCACGGGTACACACGTGGCCGTGTTGNTCATCATGCCGGCAATATCAATCTCACTGGCGGCAACAAATGCTTATCACGAGCTGATGTGGTACGGCCCGTTCGTTAATGACGCTGGCCGATTCCTGGCACACCCGGCGAAGTGGGGTCCGTGGTTCCTGTTCGCGCATCTGCCCTACAGCTATTTCATCATTGGTTCCGCCATGATGACACTGCTCGCACACAGTTCGGCTGTGGCACCGGCACATCGGCGTGGCCTGTTCCTGCTGATCGCCGCCTGTATCGGACCACTCGTGGCGACCGCTGCCTACGATGTCGGTATCGGGCCCGACACGATTTCCTACGTGCCGATCGTGTTCGCTGCGTTTCTGCCGATCTATGCCTGGCTGTTTCTCGGTGAGCAGATCATCGAGTTCACGCCGCTTGCCTACGAGACCGTCTTCCAGAACATGCAGGACCCTGTCGTCGTGATAGACGATCAGTGCCGCGTCATCGGTTTGAATCACACGGCCGAGAGCATGCTGTCGGTCAATGAGGCCCAGGCTTTGCGGACACCGCTTGAGGAACTGTTCGGCGACGAAGCGCCTGAGGTGTTCCAGGTACTCGAATCGGGCGAGCCCCAGAAGATGATGACGCGGACAGGACGTTTCCTGCATGTACAAGTGTCGCCCATCGAGTCGAACCGTGTATCCGCTCGAGGTGGCCAAGTCCTTATGTTCCGCGATGTGAGCGATGTTGAGAAAGCGCAGAGTGACGTTCGCAAAAACGAAAAACTGCTGCGCACACTGATCGACCATTCGGTGAACGGCATCGTTCGCTTTGGCTGGGTCGAAGATGAAAGCGGTATGAAAGCGCTGCGCAGCACCTTCGCTAATGCAGCAGCGGGGAAGTTTCTTGGCTCCGACGTAGACGAACTCGTCGACTGTTCAGCCACCCAGGTCATTCGTCATGCCGTAGCGGGTATGGACGATGGCGATGTAGACGATATCCTGCGGCGTTTCACCTCGTCTGCGGAACTCGGCGAAAGCCTCGATATTGAAGTTCGCCAGCAAAGGGGAGGCTCGCCCCGCTGGTTGCGCGTGATTTGTGAACCCGTTGGTGAGGACATTGCGGCCACGTTCGTCGATATCACGGACCGCAAGGCCAAGGAACGACGCATGGAGTCGATCGCCACATCAGATCCACTGACCGGTGTGCTTAATCGCCGCGGTTTCGAGCGTAACGCTGCAAGGCGCCTGACCCAAAGTGATGACGATGCGACGGGCGCGCTGCTGTTTATCGACCTTAATGAATTCAAAGGGGTCAACGATCAGCATGGCCACGAAGTCGGCGACCAGCTACTCAAAATCGCTGCAGCACGACTCAGGAAAAGCCTGCGTTCCTGCGACATCATCGGCCGACCCGGCGGTGATGAGTTCGTTGCCCTGGTTCCCGATGTTGATTCTGACATCGCAGATATGCTGGCGAAGCGCCTGACAAATTCGCTCGAAGACCCGTACAACATTGGCCGCCAGCAACTGGTGTGCAAGGCTAGCATCGGTCTCGCGCTGTACCCGGAAAACGCCAGTACGCTGACAGGCCTGCTCCGAGAGGCTGATCAGGCGATGTACCGTGCCAAGGCGCGTTGCCGTGGTGTCACCAACATCCGCGGCCACGATCTCCTCGAAAAAGCGATGTAGTCAAAACCGGGTAATAATCCAGGGGGGCAGGCGGTCTACTCCCCAAATATCTGGAGTTCCCTATGATCCGTTCCCTGATGGTGGCCTCGATGGCCCTGGTATTGGCCTCTAGTCTTGTGTGCAGCACGGCTATTCGCCAGGGCCATGCCGATGTACCCGTTGCCGCGTCGGCTGACCTGATTCAGCCGCTGCGTGTGGGTGAACTTGCACCTCGCTTCTTCGTCGAGACCCTCGAGTCCGAGGCATTCGATTTTAATCCGGCAAAACTCGACAGGCCCGTGATGCTGCTGGTATTTCGCGGCGGCTGGTGCCCATACTGCAATGTGTATCTTTCCGAGATGCGGCACGTCATCCCGGAGATACGTGCACTTGGTATCGACGTCCTGTTCCTCAGCGGCGATCGGCCGGAGCTGCTGTATGACAGCCTCGAGCACCAGGCACAGGAAGATATCGCGGATCTCGACTACAAGATTCTCTCGGATGCCGATGCGCAGGCATCTATCGCGCTGGGTATCGCCTTCAAGGTAACGCAACACAGGATCGACAAAGTGAATGGCAAGGGCGATAGCTACAGGGGGTCGTCGATGGAGCGCCAGGGTGTCCTGCCTGTTCCAGCCGTCTTCGCCGTTGGTCGTGATGGTGTGATTGCCTTCAGCTATATCAATCCCAACTACAAAACGAGACTGCCGGCAGACGACCTGCTGGCCGCCGCGCGAGCGATTGCTGCTGCAGACTGACACTCGCAAATGATAGTCTCCCCCTGATGAACCAGACTCGTCAGGACGGCCCGCTGCAGCGGGCAATCAAGGCAGCTACCAAGGTAGAACCCAACGAACTGAAAGCGACGGCGCTTTCCTTCCTTTGGGTGTTCCTCGTTATGTCGGCCTGGTACATTCTCCGGCCAGTGCGAGACGCGCTGTCGTCCGACTGGACCGACGAGCAACTGAGCTGGTTGTGGACCTCGACGTTCTTCTTCAGCGCTATCGCTGTCAGCATTTATGGCGCCGTCATTTCACGAGTCCGCTTCAACAGGATCGTGCCAGGCGTGTACCTGTTCTTCGCCTTGTCCTTTGTCGGCTTCTACATAGCCGGGGCGACGCTCAGCGGCAATGACATTGTTAATCGCGTCTACTATGTCTGGACAAGCGTATTCGGGCTGTTTCATCTATCCGTGTTCTGGACCTTCATGTCCGGGCTATACAACAAGAAACAGGCCGAGCGCCTGTTCGGCGTGATCGCAGTTGGCGCGACCACCGGCGCGATTGCGGGGCCCGCATTTGTGAGCGCGTTCGCGGACAACATTGGCTCGCTCAACATGCTGATCGTAAGCGCTGTGCTGCTGCTGGCGCCGCTTCCCATCATGGCGGCGCTAAGCAAGTTGCGTACCTCGGCATTGGGAAACCCGGACCTGAGCGGCGACCTGTTGCGTAACAATCACCTTGGCGTAAACCCTTTCTCAGGCTTTGCCCGGTTTGTCCGCAATCCTTACTTGCTGTGGATTGGTCTGTTCATCCTGCTGTACGTCTGTCTGAGTACATTCCTTTACTACGAGATTCGAAAACCTCTCGGCGATCTGGCACAGGTCCGCCGATCGCAGATCTGGGCCAATATCGATCTGGCGGTCAACACTCTGGCGGCCGTTACCGCGTTGTTCGCAACCAGTCGGCTGACGACAAGACTCGGAATGCCGAAAACGCTGGCCTTCGTCCCTGCGATAATGGTGGTCGCCTGGACGGTCGTTGCGGCCAATCCCGCTGCACTGACCGTCTTCGTTGTCCAGGTCGTAAGGCGGGCCGGCAACTACTCTATTACGCGGCCCGCGCGAGAGATGTTGTTTACGCTGGTAGATTCCGAGACACGTTATAAGGCAAAACCAGTTATCGATACGGTCGTCTATCGCGGCGGCGACGTCGTGACTGCCTGGTTTTACACGGCGTTGACGACCACGGTGGGGTTCGGGCTTGTTGGCATTGCCACAGTTGGTGCCGTGATAGCAGCCCTGTGGGCGCTTGTAGGCACGTACCTCGGCAAGATTTATGTACGAGAATCCACTAACGGACAAGAAGAGGCGAATTGAGTTATGGGACTGAAAAACACCACAACGGAATGGGGTTCACTGGCGAAGGTACTGCACTGGATAATCGCTATTGGCATCTTTGCACTGATCTACCTGGGCCTCGAACAGGACGGCATGGAGAGTGGCGACGAGCGATCGCGGATTCGTTTTATCCACGCGTCGATCGCGACGGTTCTGTTACTACTGATGACGATCAGGATTGTCTGGCGCTTCATGAACGAGGTGCCTGCACATCCCGACGGTATGGCGCCTGTACAACGACTTGTAGCGACTCTTGTACATTGGGGTCTCTACATCACGGTGTTCACACAGCTTTTCGCCGGTGCAATGATGTCGGGAACGGCTGGCCGCGGTCTGCCGCTGTTTGGTTTCCTGTCAATCCCGTTGCCCATCGGTGAGAGTGATGAAGGCCACGAGTTCTGGGAAGAGGTTCACGAATTCGCCTGGAAGCCCCTGGCGGCTATCGTGGTCCTCCATATCCTCGGTGCGCTGTACAACCATTTCGTGCTTAAGAATGATGTACTACGCCGCATGACCCACGGAGTGAGATAAGACAATGGTTGAAGCATTCATTTGTGATGCTGTGAGGACACCGATCGGGCGTTACGGCGGTGCGTTGTCGTCAGTTCGAACAGACGATCTCGCAGCATTGCCCATAGCGGCGCTGCTTGAGCGCAATGAAAACCTGGACCCGGTAACGATCGAGGACCTCGCCTACGGCTGTGCCAACCAGGGCGGCGAAGACAATCGCAACGTGGGCCGCATGGCGGTCCTGCTATCAGGGCTGCCTGTGACCGTGCCTGCCACCACGGTCAATCGCCTGTGTGGCTCGGGAATGAACGCGATCGGCAATGTCGCAGATGCTGTCCGCACGGGCGGCATAGCACTTGGTATGGCTGGCGGCGTCGAATCGATGTCGCGTGCCCCTTTCGTCATGCCGAAACAGACAGCCGCATTCGGCCGGAACACAGAGCTGTACGACACGACCCTCGGCTGGCGTTTCATCAACAAGAAGTTCGAAGAGCAATACGGCGTCGATTCGATGGCCGAGACGGCAGAAAACGTCGCGGATGGCTTCCTGGTGTCGCGAGAAGACCAGGATGCGTTTGCTCTTTGTAGTCAGCTCAAAGCAGAGTCAGCGATGGCCGAGGGGCGCTTCGACGACGAAATCATTCCCGTCACAATCCCGCAGCGTCGCGGCGACGACGTCATCGTAAAGTCCGACGAGCATCCCCGACCCGGATCGACCATAGAAGGGCTCACCAGGTTACGGCCGATCGTCCGCAAGGATGGCACCATCACAGCAGGCAATGCGTCGGGCATCAACGACGGTTCCTGTGCGATGTTGATTGGATCCGAGAACGCTGCGAAAGCGAATCAGCTTGAGCCGCTGGCACGGGTCGTGGGCTGGGCAGCCGCCGGTGTTGAGCCACGCATTATGGGCATCGGCCCGGCACCCGCTGCGCAAAAGGTACTCGAGCAATGCGGGATGTCGATTGAGCAGATGGATGTCATCGAATTGAACGAGGCGTTCGCTGCACAGGGCCTGGCTACGCTCAGGCAGTTGGGTGTGGCAGACGATGCGGACAACGTAAACCCGAATGGCGGCGCGATCGCCCTGGGGCATCCGCTCGGCATGTCGGGCGCGCGCATCGTGATGACCGCGGCCTACCAGCTGCGCCGGACCAACGGGCGTTACGCGCTTTGCACCATGTGCATCGGCGTAGGGCAGGGCATCGCCATGATTATTGAACGGGCCTGATGAAGAAGGCGCCCAGCTACGAAACGCAGGATCTTCGGGAATTCGCCCGGGTCCTGCGCGGGCGCCGCACCGTCGACCAGTATATCCAGACTCCGGTTCCCGATGAGCTCGTTCGTGAGGCGATCGAAGCTGCGACCTGGGCGCCGAATCACTACGTCTCCGAACCATGGCGATTTATCCAGCCAGGCGCGAAAACCATAGCCCGCATCGTCGACCTGTGCGCGGAGATCGTGGGTGCCGAAAAGGGTGCCGAGCTTGCGGAGCACAAGCGCAAGACGTGGAGTGCGAAACCCGGGTGGCTGGTTGTCACATGCCGGCACGACGCAGATGCCTTGCGCGAGCGGGAAGACTACGCTGCTTGTTGTGCCGCCGTGCAGAACTTCATGTTGTATCTCTGGAAAGCCGGTGTCGGTTCCAAGTGGACCACGGGTCCGATTACGCGTGACCCACGCTTCTTCGACATCATCGGACAGGATGACTCGGACGTGTTTGTTGTGGGCATGCTCTGGTTCGGCTATCCGAAGATCACCCCGACGCAGTCCCGGACAGCCGTCGACGACAAGCTGACCCGACTCCCCTAGTCTCTTGCCCTCAGTCGCGGGCGAGCTCGTCCGGATGATGCACAAGATTGCCCGGGGCGATAAGCGGTCGAAACAGGTACACACAGGTCGTTAGCAGCCCGACGGCAGCCATAATAATGATCGAATTCCTGACCGATCCGTTGTAGATCACTGCCGCCAGCAGGGCGCCACCGGCGCCGATCAGGTTCTGCAGGGTCCCGATGATGGATGATGCAACGCCTGCGATGCGTGCCAGTGGATCGAGCGCAACGACTATCGCGTTCGGCAGCAGAATGGCGATCGTAAACATGAACAGGCAGACGCAGGACCAGACCCACCAGAACGGTGCGGTATCGAGCCAGGCAATCACGGCCAGCTGCGCGCTCGACAGGAACATCAGCGCGACGCCAAGGCCGAGGAGCTGCAATTGTGTGTAGCGCGAGACCAGCCAGCGATTGACTGCCGAGCCGACGAGTATCGATAAGCCGGCGCAGGCGAAAATGAGCCCGTAGGCCGTGATCGAGTAGCCGTAAATCTCAACGGTCAGCGCGGCTGACACCGCGATAACCGAGAGGAAGCCCGCGGGGGGAATAACGATCAGAAGCAGGCCAAAAATGCTCTGCCGGTGCGAGAAGAACTCCCCGAAGCTCCTCTTCAACTGGCGTAGAGGATGCTCATTGGCGTCAGGAACGTGCGTTTCGACGAGATTGATGCGGATGCCGAACAGCATGAGGAAGCCGCAGACAGCAATGACGATGAATGGCGCGCGCCAATCCCACTGCGCCACGAGTAGTGCGCCGATCGTGGGTGCAACGACAGGGGCGGCCGTGAAGATCATTGTCATTAGCGACATGAGTCGGGCGGCGTCCTTGCCCGATGCGACATCGCGGACGATCGCGCGCGACAACACAACTGCCGAGGCGGCGCCTACACCCTGGACAAAGCGTGCCGCCAGTAACAACTCCATGTCATTGACCGTGGCCGCCACCGTTGCCGCGATAGCAAAAATGCTCATGCCGACATACAAGGTAGGGAGTCGGCCCAGGCGATCACCGGACAGGCCGGCCGGGATTTGGCCGAAAGCCATGCCAAACATGAATACGCCGACGATCTGCTGGCCACGGGACAGGGTCGAACCCAGCGCGTCGACCATCGAGGGTATCGCCGGCAAGCTGAGATCCACAGTCAACGCTGCTACGGCCGTCAGCAGCCCCAGTGTGATGATGAAACTCTTGCGGTGGATTAGGTCGGCGTTCACGGCCGCGTAGGTTACCGTGATTCTGAGAGCAATACTTCGGACAGTTGCGGAGTGCCTACCCAGTACGCGAGTTCGCGCGGGTGGCTGATGTCCCAAATGGCTATGTCGGCTCGCTTGCCCGTTTCCAGAGTGCCGCGATCATCGAGACCGAGAGCCTGTGCAGCGTGCCTTGTTGCACCGGCAAGGCACTCTTCCGGGGTAAGCCGGAATTGACGCGCCGCCAGCATCATCGCCGTACGAATGCTACAAATCGGGGACGTCCCGGGGTTGCAGTCGGTAGCCACGGCGATGGGCACATTGTGGTCGCGCATGGCGTCGATCGGTGGCAATTGCGTCTCACCGAGTGTCAGAAACGCGCCGGGCAGGAGCACGGCCACCGCGCCTGATTCGGCCATTGCTTCAACGCCGTCGTGCGACGTGTACTCAAGGTGGTCCGCCGACAGTGCGTCGAACTGCGCGGCCAGTGCCGCGCCGCCGCCATTGCTGAGCTGGTCCGCGTGCAGCTTGACGGGCAAGCCGAGTTCGGTCGAGCGTTCAAAGAGCTTCGCGACCTGGTCTGTGCTGAAGGCGATCGATTCACAGTACGCATCAACGGCATCGGCGAGTCTTCCCGCGATAACCTCGGGCAGCAGTTCGTCACAAATCAGGTCGATGTAAGCATCGGCGTTGTCCCGGTGCTCGGGCGGCACCGTGTGTGCGGCAAGCAAGGTCGTGCGAATCGTCACCGGAGTGGCTTCGCCCAGCTGTCTCGCGACTGAAAGCATCTTGAGTTCACTCTCGATGCTGAGTCCGTAGCCAGACTTGACCTCCACGGTCCCAACGCCTTCGGCGGCCAGTGCTTGCACGCGGGGCAGTGCGGCCGCGTACAGATCGTCCGCCGACGCGTCTCGCGTCGCCCGTACTGTGGACATGATGCCGCCGCCGGCGCGTGCGATTTCTTCGTAGCTTATCCCCCGCAGCCGTTGTTCAAACTCGCCGGCACGGTCGCCGCCAAATACGAGATGCGTGTGGCAATCGATCAGGGCCGGCGTAATCCAGCGTCCGGCCAGGGAGCGCGTCGCTCGGTCGGGGTCATTCGGTAACTCCGCCTGCGGGCCGATCCAGGTAATTTTTCCATCCGTAACCGCGACGGCACCGTCGTCGATGACGCCGTAGTCGTCGCCGGCCATCGTCGCGATCCGCGCATCTGTGAGGAGGAGGTCCATTGCATTGAACGGTACCATGCACTAACCTGTATATACAACTTAGAGAGGACGGCATGACCACAATCTTCGCACGCAAAGCCTTGCTCCCCAGGGGCTGGACCGACGATGTCCGGCTAACGCTCGATGGCGGTCGCATTGCGGAGGTGACAATTGGTGCCAAAGCCGATGGACGCGAAGACGCATTGGGATGTGTCATCCCGGGGCTGTGCAATGCACATTCGCACGCGTTCCAGCGGGCCCTGGCCGGCCACACGGAGGAGCGTTCTCCTGCCGGTCGCGACAATTTTTGGTCCTGGCGTGAACGCATGTATGAACTCGCCGGGCGTGTCGGTGCCGACGAGCTTACGGCGATTGCGCGGCAGGCATATTGCGAGATGCTCCGCTCCGGTTACACGTCGGTCGCTGAATTTCACTACCTGCACCGCGACCCACTGGACGACGGAGCAGTCGACACGATGTTCCAGGCCATCGCGACCGCGGCGCGTGAGAGCGGTATTCGCCTTACCTATGTTCCCGTGCACTATGAACGCGCCGGCTTCGAGGATCCGGAGCCGACGGCGCAACAGGCGTCGTTCGCCATGCCCGTTGACGAGTTCTTGCAGCACTTCGAACGCGTCGCTTCGCAATGCGATGGGCTGGTCAGCATGGGAATCGGCGCCCACAGCCTGCGCGCGGTCAGCCAGGAATCGCTGCGACGAATCGCGGCGGTCGCCGGTGATGCCGATGTGCCGATGCACATTCACATTGCCGAACAAAAGCGGGAGGTTGAGCAGTGCTTTTCCTCGTACGGCCGTCGCCCGGTTCGCTGGTTACTCGAGAACTTCGACGTTGGCCCGGCGTGGAGTCTTGTCCACGCAACGCACATGGACGAGGACGAGGTGGCAGCACTGGCCGAAAGCGGCGCCGTGGCCGTCCTGTGTCCGAGTACGGAGGCCAACCTGGGCGACGGCCTGTTCCCGTTGCACGACTACCTCGAGCACGGCGGTCGTATCGCAATTGGATCCGACAGCCACATCTCGATTAACCCGTTCGAAGAACTTCGCTGGCTCGAATACGGACAGCGGCTTGCCTCACAATCGCGCAACGTCGTGTCGCTGCGCGACAGCCACGTCGGTAGCGAACTGTTCGCTCGCGCGTTCGAAGGTGGTGTGCTCGCGGCCGGACGACAGGCAGCCGGCATCGAAGCCGGTGCTCCCGCGGACCTGGTCGCGCTTAGCGACGATGACCCAATGCTGGCGGGCCACAACGACGATTCCCGTCTCGACGCCCTCGTGTTCTCGGGGTACCCGCTGCCGGTAGAGCGGGTGATGGTCGACGGGCGCTGGTGTGTCGAGGAGGCTGTGCACGTGGACCGTGAGAACGCTCGCGCGGGCTTTGTTGAGGCACTGGAACGACTGGGAAGCCGCTCGTGAACACGGCCAAACCGCGCTACCAGCAACTCAAGGATTTGATCATCGGACGGATCTCGTCGGGCGAGTTAGGGCCCAGCGACCGCGTACCGTCTGAAAACGAGCTCGTCGAAGCGATGAAGGTTTCGCGCATGACAGCTAATCGCGCATTGCGGGAACTCAATAGTGAAGGCTACGTTGAGCGCATTGCGGGACGCGGCACCTTTGTCTCAGATTTTCGTTCGCAATCGCACCTGCTCGAGGTGCAGAACATTGCAGATGAGATCGAAAGTCGTGGCCACCTTCATTCGAGCACGGTCGTTCGCCAATCGCGCCAGCATGCGCGGGGTGAAGTGGCCCGCGCCCTGCATGTCGACCAGGGGACGGACATTTTCCACCTGCTGCTCGTGCACTATGAGAACAACGCGCCCGTGCAGGTCGAGGATCGTCACGTTCTCGCAAGCTTCGCACCGGCCTGCCTTGAGCAGGATTTTGAGGTCGTCACGCCGAGTGCCTACCTGACCTCGGTAGCGCCGCTTCAGGAGGCCGAACAGGTCGTCAGGGCCAGCATGCCCAACAGCGCTGTCCGCCAACAACTCAACATGGATGACGACGAGCCATCACTCGTCGTGATTCGCCGTACGTGGTCGAAGGGACGCCCCGTTACCTTCGCACGCCTGCACCATCCGGGCAGCCGCTACGAGCTGACCGGACACTACGCCCCACCCGGAACGTTGCGGTCGATGCCCGCCGACGTCGTACAGCTGGAGAATCTGGAAAAATGAGTAGAACGATTAAGGCGCCAACCGGCGTCGAGCTGAGCGCCAAGAGCTGGTTGACTGAAGCGCCGCTGCGCATGCTGATGAACAACCTCGACCCGCAGGTCGCCGAGCGGCCCCAGGACCTAGTCGTCTATGGTGGTATTGGCAAGGCTGCGCGCAACTGGGAGTGCTTCGACAAGATCGTCGAGACTCTGCGTGAACTTGAGGCCGACGAAACCCTGCTGGTGCAGTCCGGCAAGCCCGTGGGCGTGTTCAAGACGCACGAGGACGCGCCGCGCGTCCTTATCGCCAATTCAAACCTCGTCCCCGCGTGGGCCAACTGGGAGCACTTCCGCGAACTCGATCGCAAGGGCCTCATGATGTACGGCCAGATGACCGCGGGATCATGGATCTACATTGGCAGCCAGGGCATCGTTCAGGGTACCTACGAAACATTTGTCGAAATGGGTCGCCAGCACTATGACGGTGATCTCGCCGGACGCTGGATCCTGACGGCCGGTCTTGGCGGCATGGGCGGCGCACAGCCGCTGGCCGCGACGATGGCCGGTGCCTCGATGCTGGCTGTCGAGTGCCAGTCGGATCGCATCGATATGCGCATCGAGACGGGCTATCTCGACGTACGAGCCGACACGCTCGACGAGGCGATGGTGATCATCGACCAGGCGGTCGCCGACAAGAAGGCTGTGTCGGTCGGCCTGCTTGGCAACGCGGCTGAAGTTCTGCCCGAGATGCTTAAGCGTGACATCCGCCCGGATGCCGTAACCGACCAGACATCGGCACATGACCCAGCGAACGGCTACTTGCCGATCGGCTGGACCGTGGAAGAGTGGTACGAAAGACGTGAGAGCGATCCCGACGCGGTTGCGGCCGCCTCGGTGAAATCGATGGTGGTGCACGTCGAGGCAATGCTTGCATTCCAAAGCCAGGGCATCCCGACCTTCGACTACGGCAACAACATTCGCCAGGAGGCTTTCAATGAAGGCCTCAAGAATGCGTTCGACTTCCCGGGCTTTGTCCCGGCGTATGTGCGGCCGCTGTTCTGCCGTGGCATTGGACCGTTTCGCTGGGCGGCGTTGTCGGGCGATCCGGAGGATATCTACAAAACCGATGCGAAGGTCAAGGAACTCATCCCTGATGATCCTCACCTGCACCAGTGGCTGGACGCGGCACGTGAACGCATTCAATTCCAGGGACTGCCATCACGTATCTGCTGGGTCGGACTGGGTCAACGCGACAAGCTCGGTCTCGCGTTCAACGAGATGGTTCGAAATGGCGAACTCAAGGCACCGGTCGTCATTGGCCGGGATCATCTCGACAGTGGCTCGGTCGCAAGCCCGAATCGCGAAACGGAGTCGATGAAAGATGGCAGCGATGCGGTTTCCGACTGGGCGTTGCTTAATGCTCTGCTGAGCACGGCCGGTGGCGCGAGCTGGGTCTCCCTGCATCACGGTGGCGGCGTCGGCATGGGTTACTCGCAACATGCGGGCCTGGTCATCGTCTGCGACGGCACCGAGGCGGCCGACAAGCGTATCGGCCGCGTGCTCTGGAACGATCCGGCCAGTGGCGTCATGCGCCATGCCGATGCGGGTTACGACATCGCTGTCGATTGTGCCCGCGAACACGGCCTCAGGCTGCCAATGGTCGACGCGGAGAGCCAAAAATGAAACTGACAGTCGACAACCAGATGGTAACGCTGGCGAAGTTGCGCCAGGCGTGGCTGGAAACCGTGACCGTTGATCTCGGTGACAGCGCCCGTCGTCGTATCGCCGAATCCAATGAGCTGATCGATGACGTCGTCGCCCACGGCGACCAGGTGTATGGCGTCAACACCGGTTTCGGGCAGCTCGCGTCGGTACGTATCGGCGATGATGAGCTTGCACACTTGCAGGAGAATCTCGTGCGCTCCCACGCGGTAGGCGTTGGCGAGGATCTCGACGACGATATCGTGCGCCTGATCATGCTAATGAAGGTCATTGCGCTGGCGGAGGGTTTTTCCGGCGTGCGGCTCGAACTCGTCGAAAAACTTTGCGACCTGATCAATCATCAGATCTACCCGCGCATTCCGTCGCGCGGGTCTGTCGGTGCGTCGGGCGACCTCGCACCCCTGGCGCACATGGCGGGCGCGCTAATCGGCATTGGTGAGGTGCGCGTAAACGGAAATCTCGTGCCGGCACCCATCGCGCTGAAGGAAGCGGGTATCGAGCCGATTCGCCTCGCGCCCAAAGAAGGCCTCGCCTTGCTGAACGGCACTCAGGTTTCAACGGCACTCGCGCTGGGCGGTGTCTTCCGCACGGAGAACATCCTGTCGGCCGCGCTGATGGCCGGCGCNATGTCGTCCGACGCCATCAAGGGCAGCGATACGCCGTTCGATCGGCGCATCCAGAGCGTACGCGGCCATGGCGGGCAGATCGCAGTCGCGGCCGTCCTTCGCGACCTTATGCGTGGCAGCGCAATTCGTGCGTCGCATGCGAACTGTGACCGAGTGCAGGATCCGTATTCGATACGCTGCCAGCCGCAGGTCATGGGGGCTTGCCTCGATGTGCTGCGCCACGTGTGCAAGGTACTCGAAACAGAAGCCAATGCCGTAACGGACAACCCGCTCGTCTTTGCGGACTCGCAGGCGGTTTTGTCGGGTGGCAACTTCCACGCCGAGCCGGTTGCTCTCGCCGCGGACTACCTGGCACTCGCAATCGCCGAGATCGGCGCCTTGTCCGAGCGCCGTATTGCTCTCCTGATCGATGCACACTTGAGCGGCCTGCCGGCATTCCTCGTCAAGGAAGGGGGACTAAACAGCGGCTTCATGATGGCGCAGGTTACGGCCGCTGCGCTCGCGTCCGAGAACAAGTCGCACGCACATCCGGCGAGCGTCGACAGCATCCCGACTTCGGCGAACCAGGAAGATCACGTGAGCATGGCGACTTTTGCCGCGCGCCGTTTGCACAACATGGTCGATAACGTCGAGGACATTGTGGCGATCGAGCTGTTGGCCGCGGCGCAGGGTATCGACTTTCATCGCCCTGAGAAAAGTTCGGAGGCTATCGAAGACGTGATGGCGTCGATACGCGAGCTGTCGCCTGTGTTCGAGGAAGACCGTTCGTTGTCTGCTGACATTCGCCGTATCGCAGCGACAATCGACAACGGGGAATACTGCCACTTCGCCGAGTCGATATTGCCGAGTTTGAGCCAATGATTGATGTCTTCGGTTTTCACGAGGGCACGTCGCCGCTGTTGATCAGTGTTCCGCATGATGGAGTCCATCTGCCGCCTGACATCCGGACACGGATGACGGCGGACGGTGCGTCGGTCCCGGACACGGACTGGCACGTTGCGGAGCTCTACAGTTTTGCGCGGGATATGGGCGCGAGCATGCTTGTTGCCAACTACTCACGTTACGTTGTGGACCTGAACCGGGCCGCGACTGATGACACGCTGTACCCGGGGCAGGTTGCGACCGGCCTGTGCCCTCTGCAGACTTTCGCGGGTAAGGAGATCTATACCGGATCCGGCGTCGATGACGAGGAAATGCGCCTGCGCGTTGCGAACTACTGGCAGCCGTATCACGACAGGCTGGAGAGCGCGCTGAATGCGCTGCGTGACGCTCATGGTTACGCACTGCTTTGGGACGCACATTCGATCGCGAGTATCGTCCCACGCCTGTTCGATGGCGAGCTGCCTGAATTGAATATCGGGACAAATGGCGGTCGCAGTTGCCCGGCAGCGGTTTCGGAGCGCGTGGTTGCGGTCGCTGCCGCGAGTCCATACAGCTCTGTCGTCAACGGCCGTTTCAAGGGCGGCTACATTACTCGCCACTACGGCAATCCGGAATCCGGCGTTCATGCCATGCAACTCGAGATCGCCCAGCGTGTCTATTTGAACGAGACGACGACGATCTTCGACGCCGGCAAGGGATCACGCCTTCGTGATACGCTGCAGCCCATGTTGAAGGCCTTCACAGAATCATCAGAGAGTTTGTAGTATGTTGAAAATCAACAAGATATTAAGAATACTCACCCTGGTTGCCGCGATTTCCGTGGCGTCGGGTTGCGCCACTCCGGCCAGCGCGATCAACCGCAATGCAGACCAGTCTGTGCAGAATTTCAGGCAGCAGGTGAATGGCGCCGACGTATTCCTGAACCAGGCCGCGGGTTACCTGGTCTTCCCGAAAGTCTACAAAGCCGGCGTCGGGGTCGGTGGCGAAACGGGCGAAGGCGTGTTGCGAGTCGGCGGTTCATCGGTCGGCTATTATCGAATAGCAGCGGGCTCAGTCGGTTTCCAGTTCGGCGCACAGGCCAAGTCCGTCGTGATCGTCTTCATGACGCGTGATGCGCTTGACCGCTTCCGTAAATCGGAAGGGTGGCGAGTTGGTGTTGACGGATCAGTAGCGCTGGTCGATGTAGGTGTTGGGAAGACGATCGACAGCAACAATGTGCGCGACCCGATCGTCGGTTTCATTTATGGCGCAAAAGGGCTGATGTACAACCTGACTCTCGAAGGCACCAAGTTCACGAAGGTCGACAGGTAAGGCCATTGCCCCATGAGTTAATCGACAAGTCCCATGGTTGGTTTCGCGACTGGTTTCGGAAGGTCTGGAAGGTGCGCGGTGGCGGCCTTTATGCCTGCGGATTCGCCATTACGTTTATCGTGCTCGAGATCGGTTCGCTGGCGGATGACGTGCTTGGAATCGGCGCCATTTTCAATGGCCAGGCTATCGAGTTCGCCATTAACTTCATAGTCGATTCATTCAGCAACACGATTCGTGCATTCATCTGGCCCGTCTACATTGTTCAATGGGCGCCGCCCTGGGGCGCGATCGCGTTGGGTCTCGGGTTCTTGTTGTTTTCGTCGTACATGAAAAAGCCCATCGAGGGCTGGCTGTTCGATGACGACGCGGCGTAATAACCAGCCAACCTGGTGGCTGATTGTTATCGTACTGGTTTCGCCAGTATTGGCTGTAGCTGCCGAGGAAGCTGAAAAGGTCGCAGCGCCGCCACCGACGCATATGTCGCAAGAGCTGCGTACCACCGTATCGAAAATCGTGATACTCCCGATCAACGGTGACGCCAATGAAGCGGTTACGGGCACCTACGGCAAGCAGACTCTCGGGCTGGCGGGTGGGGTGACGAAAGGCTCCGGCATTGGCAGCATACCGGTCGAAGTTGGACATGTGCCCATCAACATTCCGATACCACTGCTCCGCGAGATCGGGATGCTGGTTGGTGGTATTACCGGCTCGGCGCAACGCCAGGTACAGGAACTCCGTGACCGCCTGACCGAGGATCTTTCCGATGCTGTGGAGCAACCGCTGACTAACTCGGCGCTCGCAACGGATGTGTTCTGGGGGCTGAAGAATGTCAGCTCGGTGGACCCGAAGCTTTTTGCCGTAACGACGCCGATCCCCGAAGGCACAGATGCAATTCTGTATATCAGTATCGACGAGCTCACGCTCAACGTGCAAAAGAAAGAGGCGATCATTACGACGTCGGCGACCGCTCGACTCGAACGCCTCTCCGACCAATCAACCTTGTACCGCAAGGAGGTCAAGTACGAGGATCGCGATTCGCTCAAAAACTGGCTGAAGAACGACTCTGCACTTTGGCACGAGTACCGGGTTTTCGCGCGACACTATATCGGTCGCGAAATCTCCGCTGAGTTATACGAACGCATCGTAATGGCGGCCAATCTCTCACCGGTCCCATCAAGCACGATAAGAAGTGTCAAACAGAATGATTGGCAGGGCCGCAGCAAATCACTGACGCCCACGCTGGCCTGGCAGTTCGAAGCGTCTGGCGATGCGGCCATAGCGACGGAAGGTATTGACGTCCTCTGGGATGTCGAGATCTATGACGCCAGTCGCCCCGTGTATTCCGCGCAGCAGGTGCCCGGCCTGCAGCATACAGTCACGGCGCCACTGGAGCCCTGCAAGACCTATCGCTGGACCGTGCGGCCGACTTTCCACAAAGGGAGTGACCGCAAGAACGGCTGGTGGATGCGTGCGGTATCACCGACCAATGGCAGTAACGGCAACGTCGGCAAGTCGGTGTCGGAAGCGCACGCCTATATCCAGGACTTTGCGTCCCTGGACGTTAAATGCCGCTGAACTAATCAACCGGTCTTTCGATGCGTCCCTGTTCCTTGGCGCGTGCGTCAAACCCTTCCTGCCATTCCGAGCGGCGTGACGCCGGTGCAATCTGTACGGCCGTTACCTTGTACTCGGGGCAATCGGTTGCCCAGTCGGCGTACTCGGTCGTTACGACGTTGGCGCCGGTTTCGGGGTTGTGAAAGGTCGTATAGACCACGCCCGGTTTTACACGAGTAGTGATCTTCGCTCGCAGCGTAATGTCGCCCTTGCGGCTGGCCAGCGCCACCATTTCGCCGTCGCGAATGCCGCGCATTTCGGCGTCGGAAGGATGCACCTCAAGCAAGTCTTCACCGTACCAGACATTATTGTCGGTACGCCGGGTCTGTGCACCGACGTTGTACTGCGACAGGATGCGGCCCGTAGTGAGCAACAGCGGGAACTTGCGATTGGTGCGTTCCTCGGTCGGGACGTACTCTGTTTCGACGAACAAGCCTTTGCCACGGACAAACTGATCGATGTGCATGATCGGCGTGCCCATCGGTGCATCGTCATTGCAGGGCCACTGCACGCTGCCGACTTTGTCGAGGAAGTCGAAACTCACGTTCTTGAATGTGGGCGTCAGCTCCGCAATCTCGTCCATGATCCCGGCTGCGCTGGCATAGTTCATGTTGTACCCCATCGCCTGCGCAAGCTCCTGCGTGATGAGCCATTCGTCTTTGCCCTGTTGCGGTTCCATGACCTTGCGAACGCGATTGATGCGTCGTTCGGCATTGATAAAGGTGCCGTTTTTTTCGAGGAAGGACGTACCCGGCAGGAACACGTGTGCGAACTTGGCGGTCTCATTCAGGAAAAGGTCCTGGACGACGATGCAGTCCATGTTTGAAAGGGCCGCTTCGACGTGGTGTGTATCCGGATCGGACTGGGCAACGTCTTCGCCCTGGATGTACATGCCCTTGAATTCGCCGGCACAGGCGGCGTCGAACATGTTTGGAATGCGAAATCCGGGTTCCGGATCGATCGTGACGCCCCAGTGCTGCTCGAACTGCGTACGCACCTCTTCGCCCGAAATGTGCCGGTAACCGGCCAGTTCGTGCGGGAACGATCCCATGTCACAGGCTCCTTGCACGTTGTTCTGACCACGCAACGGGTTCACGCCAACGCCGGAGCGACCGATGTTCCCTGTGGCCATGGCGAGGTTGGCCATGCCCATGACCATCGTCGATCCCTGGCTGTGCTCGGTCACGCCGAGGCCGTAGTAGATCGCACCATTCCTCGCGTTGCCGAAAAGGCGCGCCGCCGCACGAATCTTTTCAGCGTCGACGCCTGATACTTTCGCTACTTCCTCGGGTGAGTTCTCGGGCCGGAGGATCATGGCCTTCCACGATTCCCAGGACTCAAGGTCACAACGCTCTTTCACATACGCTTCGTCGGCCAGTCCCTCGCTCACGATGACATGGGCGAGAGCGTTGACGATCGGCACGTTGGTGCCCGGCAACAGGTTGAGGTGATGTGCCGCTTCGATGTGCGGCGAGCGCACCAGCCCGATCTCGCGTGGGTCCACGACAATGAGCTCTGCACCTTCGCGCACGCGCTGTTTCATCTGCGACGCGAACACCGGGTGGCCCGCTGTCGGGTTAGCGCCGATGACCACGATGACATCGGCGTCCATGACACTGTCGAACGGCTGTGTGCCGGCCGACGTGCCCAGCGTGGTGTTGAGGCCGTAGCCGGTCGGCGAATGACATACGCGCGCACAGGTGTCGACGTTGTTGTTACCCATGGCCGTTCGTACGAGCTTCTGCACTACGTACACTTCTTCATTCGTGCAGCGGGACGAGGTAATGCCGCCGATTGACTTGCGACCGTATTCTTCCTGGATCGCTTTGAAGCGGTCCGCGGTGTACTGGATGGCTTCTTCCCACTCCACTTCACGCCATGGGTCCGATGTATTGTCGCGGATCATCGGTTTCATGACGCGATCGCGATGCGAGGCGTAGCCCCACGCAAAACGGCCCTTGACGCAGGAATGGCCGTGATTTGCTTCGCCATCCTTGTACGGCGTCATGCGAACAACCTGGTCGCCCTTCATCTCGGCCTGGAATGAACAGCCGACGCCGCAGTAGGCGCAGGTTGTCACTACGGCATGATCGGGCTGGCCGTGATCGACGATGCTCTTTTCCGTGAGCGTTGCCGTCGGGCAGGCCTGCACACAGGCACCGCAGGACACGCACTCCGAATCAAGGAAGTCCTCGCTGATACCCGCAGACACCCGGGAGTTGAAGCCGCGCCCTTCGATCGTCAGGGCAAACGTGCCCTGAACCTCATCACAGGCACGCACGCAACGTGAACAGACGATGCACTTTGACGTGTCGAACTGGAAGTAAGGATTGCTGGCATCGACAGGTGCATCGAGATGATTCTCGCCGTCATAGCCGTAGCGCACGTCGCGCAGTCCAACTGCACCAGCCATGTCCTGCAACTCGCAGTCGCCATTAGCCGCACAGGTCAGGCAATCAAGCGGGTGGTCGGAAATATAGAGTTCCATGACGTTGCGACGCAGTGTCGACAATGCCTCGGTCTGGGTACGGATCTTCATGCCGGCTTCGACCGGCGTGGTGCATGACGCGGGGTAACCCTTGCGGCCTTCGATTTCAACCAGGCATAACCGGCAGGAGCCGAACGGTTTCACGCTGTCCGTCGCACACAATTTGGGGATATCAACGCCCGACTCGCGTGCCGCGCGCAGGATGCTGGTGCCTGCATTGACGGTCGCAGGCAGGCCATCGATCTCTATTTGTACGCGTTCCTCGGCCGGGCTCGCCGGCGTTCCCAGGTCGCGTTGACGTGTCTTGTTCACTGTTGCTTATCCATCATTCATGCCCCGGCGCGAAGTCTTCCGCGAAGTGCTTTAGGACGCTGCGGACCGGGTAGGGCGTCATGCCGCCCATGGCGCACAACGACGCATCCTCCATGGTATCGCAGAGCTCGACCAGCAAATCGTAGTTTTCGNCGCGTTTTTCGCCGTTNANCAGGCGATCAATGACTTCCACGCCACGCGTGGAGCCAATCCTGCAAGGTGTGCACTTGCCGCAGGACTCGATNGCGCAAAATTCCATGGCGAAACGGGCCTGCTGCGCCATGTCGGCCGAGTCATCGAAAACGACGATACCGCCGTGACCGAGCATCGCGCCGATCTCGGAGAAGGCCTCGTAATCGAGTGGTGTATCGAGCTCTGATTCAGGCAGGTACGCACCTAACGGGCCGCCTACCTGCACGGCTTTGATCGGTCTGCCCGAGGCCGTGCCGCCGCCATATTCTTCAATCAACTCACGCAGCGTGATGCCAAAGGATTTTTCGACAAGTCCGCCGCGTTTGATGTTGCCGGCGAGCTGAAACGCGAGCGTTCCCTTGGAGCGATTGACACCCATTCCGGCGTAGCGCTCGCCGCCGAGATTAATAATGTTGGGTACCGACGCGAGCGTTACCACGTTGTTGACGACCGTCGGCTTGCCGAACAGGCCTTCATGTGCAGGCAGGGGTGGCTTGTAGCGCACGATGCCTTTCTTGCCCTCGAGGCTCTCGAGCATGGCTGTCTCTTCGCCACACACATAGGAGCCCGCGCCAAGATGCAGTTCGATGTCGAAATCGAAGCCGCTGCCCTGGATGTCGGTTCCCAGCCAGCCGGCATCGCGCGCCGTCTCGATCGCGCGCGAGAGTATCGTGTGAGTGAGCGGGTATTCGGAGCGCAGGTAGATGTAGCCTTTGTTGGCACCGACGGCAAAACCGGCAACCGCCATCGACTCGATCAGACCGAATGGATCGCCCTCCATGAGCATGCGATCGGAGAACGTCCCGCTATCGCCTTCGTCCGCGTTGCAGGCGATGTATTTCTGGTCTCCNGGCGCGTCAGCAACCGTGCGCCACTTGATGCCTGCCGGGAAGCCCGCGCCACCGCGACCGCGCAGGCCCGACTCAGTCACAGCATCGATAACCGCGTCGGCACCGATCTCCCAGGCCTTTTGCAGGGCCGAGAAGCCCTGGTGAAGCTGAAAGTCTTCGAGCGACAACGCTTCAACCAGGCCGCAACGCCAGTAGGTCCAGCGATCCTGGCTGATCAGGTACTGGACTTCCATAATGGGGCCCAGGCGTTTCCCATGATCGCTGCCCTCGAGCAGGCCAGCCTCGAATAGTCCGGGTACGTCACCAGCCTCGACATTGCTGTAGGCAATGCGTGCACCATCGACTTCCACTTCGACCAGCGGTTCCAGCCAACATGCGCCCCAGGAACCGTTTCGCACGAGTTGTATTGCAGCGCCAGTCCGCTTGGCTTCGCGCGCGATTGCGATTGCGACTTCATCGGCGCCGACAGAAATCGAAGTCGTTTCACGCGGGACGTAAACCTTGATAGCGCTCATCAGTTGGCCTCCCGCAGTTCGGCGACGAGGGCATCGAAGCGCGTGGCGTCGACACGCCCGATGGTCTTGCCGTTGACCATGACAGCCGGGGCACAGGCGCAGTTGCCGAGGCAATACACGGGTTCGATCGTGGTATCGCTATCGATGGCCGCGTCGGCATGTTGGGTCAAATCGCGACTACCCATGGCCTGGCAGGCTTCGGCCTGGCAGATCTTCACGATATGCCTGCCCGGCTCCTTGGTTCGGAAGTCGTGGTAGTACTCGACCACGCCATGCACGTCGGCACGTGACAGGTTCAGCTCATCGGCAAGCTGCCGTATCGTGTCTTCGGACACCCAGCCGTGGGCCTGTACGATAGCCTGGAGGATCTGAACAAGCATCTCCGGCCGGGCATCAAAATGTTGGACGATCGTAGAAATCGACTCGGTGATCTTGTCAGTCATCAGGCAATCCGTTCCTCACCGGCGTAAATGTTGAAATTATCGCCGCGCAAAAATCCTATCAGCGTGACATTGAACTCCCGTGCAAGCTCGACTGCAAGGCTTGATGGTGCACTGACCGCTGCAAGCAGCGGCATGCCGGCAACCAGCGTCTTCTGGAGGAGTTCGAAGCTCGCACGCCCCGACACCATCAGCCCCAGATCGCTGGCTGGCAGGCGTCCCTCCGAGAGCAAGACGCCGATAACCTTGTCGACCGCATTGTGGCGACCAACATCCTCTCGCAGGACGATGAGTTCGCCCTGTGAGTCAAAGGCGGCGGCAGCGTGCAGGCCGCCTGTCTCGTCGAAAGTTGCCTGCGATGCGCGGAGTAGATCGGGGAAAGCGATGATCTGGGCCCGGGAAAACAGACCGTCGTTTTCCACCAGGCGGGTCAGGCCCTGTACACGCAGGGCGTCGAGCGAGGTCTTGCCGCAAACGCCACAGCTCGAGCTCGTATAGAAGTGCCGCTGCAGGCGATCCAGGTCGACGGCGACGCCCGCCTCGAGTTCGACACGAATCGTGTTGTCGCCACTGCAGGGTTTTACGATCGCAATGTCGTCAAGTGATGCCAGGATGCCTTCGGTAAACAGGAAGCCCAGGGCCAGGTCCTCATCGTCGCCGGGTGTGCGCATCGTGATCGATAGGCTTTGTGCGTGCCGCTCTCCGTCCTGTTCGTAGCCAAGACGAATCTCCATCGGCTCCTCGACAGCGACCCGGTCACTTACTGATTCGCGCAAAACGCCGCGCATCTTCGCGACTTGAATTGGCTGGCTGCGGCCTGTCATTTACTCGCGATCCGGTAGCTCGGCAGAGCAGTATATCGTAGTGATGCGGGCTCCAGCACGTAATGAGAATGGTTCTCAAAATTAAGGGCAAAACAAGTCCCAGAGTCGTTATGCGGGCGTTCAGGAAACTTAGGTAGACTGCGCGCCTTGCACACCAGATTGAAAGACCTTAGGAGACTTAAGTTGAGCAAAATCGCACGCCGCAAATTTCTCCAGCTGTCAGCCGTCGCGGCTGCTGGCTGCTTCGTCCAACCCGGTCGTGAAGCACACGCCGGTGAACTGCCGCATCTGGCCGAAGACGACCCGATGGCCAAGGCCATGAAGTACACGCATGACGCGTCGACCGTTGATGCTGCAACACGCAACAACCCGGCGGCCGACCAGACCTGCGCCAACTGCGCCCTGCTTACGGGTACCGATGGCGACGAATGGCGTCCCTGCAACATCTTCGCGGGCAAGACTGTCAACGCTGCCGGCTGGTGTTCGGTATGGGCGCCCAAAGCGTAGACGACCAAAAATAGTTGCATTGGAAACGCCGGCTGACAAGCCGGCGTTTTCGTTTGTACAATGCGATCTCCTAATGGAGACCCACCTTGTTTGAAATCCTGCAGGCCGCACCGGCCGATGCCATCCTTGGTCTGATTACCGAGCACAAGAACGACCCACGTCCTGAAAAGATCGATCTCGGCGTCGGCGTTTTTCGCACTGCCGAGGGCGAAACGCCGGTTCTTGACGTTGTAAAGCTGGCGGAGCAGCGACTCGTCGATACGCAGGACAGCAAGGCCTACATCGGCACGGCCGGTGATCCGGATTTCAATGCGGCCATGCAGGCCCTCATGTTTGCCGATTCCGTGGACCCGGGCCGCATCGCGACCATCCAGGCACCGGGTGGTTCGGGCAGCTTGCGCGTTGCCGCCGAGATGCTCCTGCGAGCCCGTCCCGACGCGAAGATCTGGGTCAGTGATCCGACCTGGGCAAACCATATTCCGTTGCTGGGCGGGGCCGGAGTCGCCCTCGAAACCTATCCGTACTACGACACCGAGAAGCACGTCATCAGGATAGACAGCATGCTCGACGCATTGCGCAAAGCCGACACCGGCGACGTCGTGCTATTGCATGGCTGCTGTCACAACCCGTCGGGACTCGACCCGTCAGACGAAGAGTGGGCAGCCATCGGCGACGTCATTATGGAGCGCGATCTTCTGCCGTTTGTTGACATGGCGTACCAGGGTTTTGCAAGGAGTCTCAAGGAAGATGCCTTCGCCATACGACACCTTGCCGGTCGCGTACCCGAGATGATCGTGGCGGGCTCGTGTTCCAAGAATTTCGGCCTTTATCGTGATCGTGTTGGCAGCCTGTCGGTGCTGGCGTCCGACACGGCATCTCGCGATATCGTTTTTAGTCAGCTCAATAATATCGTGCGGACCATCTATTCGGTGCCGCCTGATCACGGCGCCGTCGTCGTCAGCACCATCCTCAACGATCCGGATTTAAAAGCGGCCTGGCGTGTCGAGCTGGCGGAAATGCGGTCGCGTCTACGTGAAATGCGTGTGCTGCTTAACGACGCTCTCATAGACAAGGCGCCGGGTCATGACTTTTCGCACCTTGTTCGCGCGACAGGGATGTTCTGTTTCCTGGGCATTTCCGAGGACCAGGTCAATCGGCTGAAGCAGGACTACGGCGTGTACATGGTTGGCTCCAGCCGCATTAACACGGCCGGTATAACTGCAGGAAACGTCAACTACCTCGCTGACGCGATCGCTGCCACGCTGTAATCCGAAGCAGCAGCGCCAGCGCGAACGGGATACCGAATTTCAGGTAGTCCGGATCACTCGCCCTCCCGGACGAGTCGACTGCCCTCACCAATTCCGAATCGGCTGGCCGTGCCTGCGTTCAGTTCAAGCACGTAGCCGACGGGTTCGGTCGATCGATTTGATCGAAGTGAGCGTGGCGTCGTATTTGCGATGACCGAGGCAACAGTGCCATCGCTGCGTGCGAATACCATGTCGAGCGAAATAAACGTGTTCTTCATCCACATCGAGCGAATATCGTCGCTATCGTAGACGAACAACATACCCGTGNTGTCGGGCATCTCGCGAACGAACATCAGTCCCCGTCGATGCTGGTTCGCGTCTTTGGCGAGATAGACGTCGAACTCCAGGCGTTTGCCTGAATCGGTAACGATCTCCAGCACAGCGAATTCGAAACTCCCATCAAGGTCCGGCACGGTTCCCGCCTTGACGGCTGGTTGGGGGCTGCAGGCCGCCAGCGACATGCCAAGAAGTGCCGCTGCAATTCTCATGTGGTGCTCCAGTTGGCAATACCGCTGAACCTGAGGAGTTGGATGTCCACGAAACCGTCGCCATTTATTTCACCCAATGGTCCCACGCAGGATAATCCGCCGAGGACGTTGTAGGCGTCGGAGCCATCCTCAAGCGGTTCGTTAGTGGCGATGTCGGTCCAACAGGTATCGAGATTGGGCGTACTGAAAAACCGGCCGCTGCCCTCGACGGTGATCGTGACGTTGCTGTTGAATTCGTTGCCGCTCTCGCCCGCATTGAGGCCGGGCAAGGCGATAATGATGACGAGCCGTTGTCCACCCACGTCACCTGAGAATCGCAGGCGAACACCTTCAGCACCTGGTCTTGGCATGCTTTCGCAGCGCAGTGCGTCATCCGGCCAGTCGAGTTTCGCGCCGATGGCGCCGGTGAACAGTGCCTGCAGGACACCTTTGTCTCCACAGGTAGAGGCAAGCACTTCCTGCGCGACAGGTACGGCCGCAGGTACAGCGTCGGCTGGCCCTTTTTCGCAGGCCGCCAGTGGAGCAATGGCCAACGATAAGGATGCCACAAGGTTGCGGTGCCAGGATTTCTTATCAATCAGATGCAATGTATTCGATCCACCGTTGTCGGAATGGGGGTCAATTCTACTCAAACCGGCCAGATAATGATGAAAAAGGCCCGCGACCAGTTGGCGCGCACAAGCATCATCACTAGAATGGCACGCCCCAAACAGACACGCCGCTATTATCGATGGAGTAATTAATGAGCGTCGCACAACAGTTCCAAAAACTTGAAGCTCATGCCAGCGGGCTGATTATCGGCCAGGCACACCTGATCAACCGAATGCTGATCGCGCTGCTGTGCGATGGCCACCTGCTGGTGGAAGGCGCCCCCGGTCTTGCCAAGACGCGTGCGATCAAGGTGCTTGCTGAAAGCATTGAAGGTGACTTCCATCGCTTGCAGTTCACACCCGACCTGTTGCCGGCTGACCTGACCGGTACGGATATCTATCGCCCCCAGGAAGGCACGTTTGAATTCCGCAAAGGGCCTTTGTTTCACAACCTGATCCTGGCCGACGAGATCAACCGAGCGCCCGCCAAGGTTCAGTCAGCGTTGCTCGAGGCCATGGAAGAGCGCCAGATTTCTGTTGGCGACAAGAGTTACCCGCTCGAAGACCTGTTCATGGTAATGGCGACCCAGAACCCGATCGAGCAGGAGGGCACGTATCCGCTGCCGGAAGCACAGCTCGATCGCTTCCTGCTGCACATCGAGGTCGGATACCCGAGTGTCGAAGACGAGCGCCGCATTCTCGTGTTGAACCGGGAGGAGGCGAAGCAGGGCGAGCGCGATGCATTCCAGCCGCCCGAATTGCTGTCGCTCGAGTCGATCATGTCTGCGCGCCAGGACATCCTGAACCTGCACCTCGCGAAGGAGCTTGAGGAGTACATTGTCAACGTCGTTGTCGCGACCCGTAACCCGGGCGCCGTCGACAGCGCGCTGGATGGTCAGGTCCTCTACGGCGCCAGCCCGCGTGCCAGCATGGGCATCGATCGCGCTGCGCGTGCACACGCCTGGCTGGCCGGTCGCGACTTCGTCGGGCCCGAAGACATCCAGGCAATTGCGCCTGACGTACTGCGGCATCGGCTTGTGCTGAGTTTCGAAGCCGAAGCTGATGGCGTGGACGCCGGATCCATTATCAATGGCATCCTGGATGGCGTCGGCGTTCCGTAAGGCAGGAAACTAATCGTGCGTCTCGATCATATTTATGAAGGTGCGTCGCCGGTCAGCGTCAGCCAGGCCGGCCTGATCCGGCTTGCCGGTCCGGCACGCGCAATAGCGCTCAATGTGCTGCGCGTCAATTCGTTGCAGACGGGCGCGTACGTCTCGCGGTTTCGAGGCCGCGGCATGGAGTTCGATGAGTCACGGCCATACCAGCCTGGCGATGACCCGCGCAGCATCGACTGGCGCGTCACGGCGCGCAGCACGACCGCCTACACCAAGCTCTTCCGCGAAGAACGTGAGCGTCCTGTGCTCATCGCAGTCGACTTGCGGTCGAACATGCACTTCGCTACCCAGGGTTGTTTCAAGTCCGTGAACGCGAGCCGTGCGGCGGCGTTGTTGTCGTGGGCGGCTCATCACCGCGGCGATCGCCTCGGTGGACTGATATTTGGTGACACCACGCATCGTGAGCTCAAGCCGCGTCTTGGGCGTCGTGCCGCATTGCGTTTTGTGCACGAACTTGCCGAGCACCCGGACTGGGCGCCGCACGATACGGATAAGAAGAACGAGGATGCGCTGACGCGGGCAATGTCGGCGCTGCGGCGCGTGGCGCGGCCGGGGTCTCTTGTCGTCGTTATCAGCGACTTTGTGGGTTTCTCCCGGGCAGCCAGGTCCTACTTGTCCAGCGTCGCACGCCACAACGAGGTTCTGGCTGTATTCCTTAACGACCCGCTGGAGCGTGAGTTGCCCCCGCCCGGACGGTACCGCCTTGTATCACCGCGGGACGAACTCGCCATTGATACCTACGCGGCGCCCGCGCGACGCGATTATGCACATGCATTTGAAGCGCGCCTCGAGGAACTTGAAAAGTTTTGCCAGCGCTATGGCGTACACCTCATGCCGATGTCGACAGACGATGACCCGGTGAGCACGTTACAGACGGCGCTGGGTCGCAGGACTCACTAGGTATGGACGAAACTGCACTGCCATTGCGTGACCTGCACCTGCCCGAGGCGATCGGGTGGTGGCCGCTTGCGCCCGGTTGGTGGGGTGTCATCGTCGTGCTCGGCGTGGTTCTCGGCTATGGTCTTTGGCGGGTCTACAAACGCTGGCAATTCAATGCGCCGCGTCGCTACGCGATGCGCGAACTGGCACACTATGAATCCGAATACCTCGTGCACCGGGACCCGGTTACGTTGGGCAAGCAGCTTTCTGAATTGCTGCGCCGTGGCGTGCTCGCCTACGCACCGCGCGACGAAGTTGCAGGGCTTACCGGCAGCGAGTGGCTGGCATGGCTCGATCGCGGCATGCCGCTGCCGTACTTCC
>JGI24723J26617_10000521_pt1 | contig 37666 bp, 33 predicted proteins | sample Cruoilmetagenom6_FD_26617 | JGI IMG/M metagenome (IMG submission 26617) | reverse complement strand
ATGAAAGTGGGGTGAACAGGTATCCTGATCCGCAACAACGAAAGCTTAAGCAATTGATAGCGAAGCAAAAAGGACTTAATGAAGAGCAACTTTTATTAGGCAATGGTAGTGATGAAGTCCTCGACTTGCTTTTTCGTGCTTTTTGTGAGCCAGGAGAAGATGAGGTGATTATCATGCCGCCTACCTATGGAATGTATAAGGTGTTAGCCGATATAAATAATATTCGCTGTATTGAGGTAAACCTATCGGAACAATTTGAATTACGGGAAGCAGCTATTTTGAAGCAAGTAACTGAAAAAACAAAACTGATGTTTATTTGCTCGCCAAATAATCCAACTGGGAACGTGTTTGCCAAACAAAAAATCAGTGCGTTATTAGCCAAATTTAAGGGCCTGGTTGTTATTGATGAGGCGTATACTGATTTTAATCCGGGCGAGAGTTGGGTAGACGTATTACACACCTATCCAAATTTAATTATTACGCAAACCTTGTCAAAAGCCTATGGTTTAGCTGGAATTCGGTTGGGAATAGCTTATGCATCTTCGGCAATTATTTCGGTTTTAAATAAAATTAAACCCCCGTATAATATCAATGTGCTAACCCAGGAAAAGGCCTACGAAAAATTATGCAAGCCAGCCGAAATTTCCGGTGAGATTGAGGAGGTTTTGCGGCAAAAAGAACGACTGTATGCTGCGTTAAAAACCTTGAGTTTTGTCAAAACAGCCTATCCATCTGCGGCTAATTTCATTTTAGTAAAAGTAGACAATGCAGATCAACGCTATACCGCATTGATTAACGCAGGGATAGTAATAAGAAATCGCACCAGCCAAGTGGGTTGTGAAAATACCTTGCGCTTAACCGTAGGAACAGCAGCCGAAACGACCCGATTAATTTCGGTATTACAACAAATGAACTAAGTAAAAATATACGCGCAAGTTTACTACGTTGCGCATCAAAATAGAAAAGCTAAAACCATGAAAAAAGTACTGTTTATAGATCGAGATGGCACCATGATAAAAGAGCCTACAGGAGAACAAATTGACAGTTTTGATAAACTAACGTTTTACCCAAAGGCCTTGACTTATTTGAGTAAAATAGCGCAAGAATTATCGTATGAACTAGTAATGATTACAAATCAAGACGGTTTGGGAACTTCGGTTTTTCCGGAGGATACATTTTGGCCCGTACATAATTTTGTGATGCGTAGCTTTGAAAATGAAGGAGTTGTTTTTGATGAGGTTTGTATTGACCGTACCTTTCCGCATGAAAATGCGGTGACGCGAAAGCCAGGAACGGGAATGTTGACAAAGTATTTTTCGGCGGAATATGATTTAGAAAATTCGTATGTGATTGGAGACAGATTAACCGATATTGAATTGGCTAAAAATTTAGGCGCAAAGGGAATCTTTATAAATGATGAAACCCACTACGGCACCAATGAAATTACGGTTGACAAAGAGAAGTTGTCAAACGTAATTGCTTTAGAAAGTAATGATTGGGAAGAAATTTATGCCTTTTTAGCTTTAGAGACCAGGGTGGCTGAAATTACGCGAAAAACGAATGAAACGGACATTTATATTCGCTTAAACTTAGACGGTACAGGGAAATCTGACTGCACTACAGGCCTAGCCTTTTTTGATCATATGCTAGATCAACTAGCACGGCATGGTCAAATGGATTTAGAAATTAAGGTGGAGGGCGATTTGGAGGTTGATGAACATCACACCATAGAAGATACAGCAATTGCCTTGGGCGAATTGTTTGCCAAAGCTTTAGGTGATAAATTGGGAATTGAACGCTATGCATTTACCTTACCGATGGATGATTGTCTAGCGCAGGTTGCCTTAGATTTTGGTGGAAGAAATTGGTTGGTATGGGAGGCAGCGTTTACCCGTGAAAAGATTGGAGAAATGCCTACCGAAATGTTTTTTCATTTTTTTAAATCCTTTTCAGATGGGGCGAAAGCAAACTTAAATATTAAGGCAGAGGGGACGAACGAACACCACAAGATAGAAGCTATATTTAAAGCCTTCGCGAAAGCGATAAAATCGGCCGTTAAAAGAGATATCACAAAAATGGTCCTTCCAAGTACCAAAGGATTATTATAAATTATAGCGTATGAAAGTTGTTATTATCGATTATGGAGCTGGAAATATTCAGAGTATACAATTTGCGTTTCAACGCTTAGGGATTCAGGCAGTTTTAACAAATAATCGGCAAGAAATTATAACGGCCGACCGGGTAATTTTTCCTGGCGTAGGCGAGGCGAGTTATGCCATGAAAAAATTAAAAACCTCGGGACTAGACCGCGTAATTCCTACCTTAACACAGCCTGTGCTTGGTATTTGTTTAGGCATGCAACTGATGTGTGCAGGGAGTGAGGAGGGACAAACCGAAGGCTTGGGTATTTTTAATTGCAAAGCAGTTAAATTTAAGCAAGGCCTAAATGTACCTCAAATAGGGTGGAATCAAGTGGAAGATCTGAATTCTGATTTGTTTATTGGAGTAGAAGAGGGAGCCTTTATGTATTTAGTACACAGCTATTATGTTCCTATTGTAGACCAGACCATTTCTAAAACCACCTATGGTGTAACCTATAGTTCGGCCATGCAAAGAGAAAATTTTTATGGGGTGCAATTTCATCCTGAGAAAAGTAGTAAAGCAGGAGCGCAGATACTGCAAAATTTTTTAAACCTAACACATGAGTAAAATAAGAATTATACCAGCGATAGATATCATTGATGGAAAATGTGTTCGCTTGACCAAAGGAGATTATACCACTAAAATAGTGTATAATGAAGACCCGCTTGAGGTGGCTAAAATGTTTGAGGCCAGTGGGATTGAACATGTGCACCTTGTGGATTTAGATGGCGCCAAAAGCAAACATATTGTAAATTACAAGATCTTAGGCAAAATTGCGAATGCTACCAAGCTCCGTATTGATTTTGGTGGTGGACTAAAGTCAGATGAAGATTTAAACATTGCCTTTGATGAAGGAGCTGCGCAAATTACAGGAGGGAGTATTGCGGTAACTCATCCCGAAACCTTTAAACGTTGGTTATCAACCTATGGGGCAGATCGAATCATTTTAGGAGCCGATGCATTAGAAGAGAAGATTGCTATTGGCGGTTGGATGGAAGGTTCCGATTTAGATTTGGTTCCGTTTATTTCAGGATACCATAGGGAAGGAGTGCATACCGTAATTTGTACGGATATTAGTAAAGATGGGATGTTGGCAGGACCTTCTTTTGAACTCTATGAAAAAATATTGACCAAAGTTCCTGAGCTTAAACTTATTGCTTCTGGGGGCATTTCTACCTTTGATGAACTTCCAAAATTAGCCGAATTGGGCTGTGAAGGTGTAATTATAGGAAAGGCTATTTATGAAGGTAAAATCACCTTAAAACAGTTAGAAAACTATATAATTGATTAATCCATGTTAACAAAAAGAATTATACCTTGTTTAGATATTAAAAACGGACGAACGGTAAAAGGCGTAAATTTTGTCAATTTAAGAGATGCAGGTGATCCTGTTGCATTGGCAAAATGCTATGCCGAAACTGGTGCGGATGAATTGGTTTTTCTTGATATTTCAGCTACTGAAGAACGGAGAAAGACCCTAAAAGATTTAGTAAAACGTGTTGCAGAACAGGTTGATATTCCGTTTACGGTAGGAGGTGGGGTAAGTTCAGTAGAAGGGGCAGGAGAATTATTGCGTTCTGGAGCAGATAAGATAGCGGTTAATTCTGCAGCCATCAAACGTCCGGAACTTATCAATGAACTCTCAGCAACCTATGGTAATCAATGTGTAGTGGTGGCCATTGACGCAAAGTTTGTAGACGGTAAATGGAAGGTGTTTTTAATGGGTGGTAAAACACCAACCGATCTTGAATTGGTCACATGGGCCACCGAAGTACAGGCGAGGGGAGCTGGTGAAATTTTATTTACGTCTATGGACCATGACGGAACAAAAAATGGATTCGCCAATGAGGCACTACGTAACCTATCCGACCAATTACACCTACCAATAATTGCCTCTGGAGGTGCTGGAAAGATGGTCCATTTTAAAGACGTTTTTATCGAGGGAAGAGCGGACGCCGCCTTGGCTGCAAGTGTTTTTCACTTTAAGGAAATTACGGTTAAAGAATTAAAAGAACAACTAAAAAAGGACGGGATAGCCGTTCGCTTATAATTGAATCACTATGAATATTAATTTTAATAAAGAATCAGGGTTAGTACCCGCCATTATTCAAGATGCAACGACCCACAAAGTTCTGATGCAAGGGTATATGAATAAAGAGGCGTATGACGTCACGATTCGAAGTAGAAAAGTCACCTTTTATAGTCGGTCAAAGCAACGACTCTGGACCAAAGGAGAAGAGAGTGGTAATGTGTTGCACCTTGTTTCAATAAAAGCGGATTGTGATTATGATTCGTTATTGATAAAAGCAAATCCAACTGGTCCAGTATGCCATAAAGGGACTGATACGTGCTGGGAAGAACGCAATGCACCTAATTATGGATTTCTCTCTACACTTACTGAAATCATTGAAAATAGAAGTAATTACAAGGAAGGGAAAGAGAGTTATGTAGCATCTTTATTTGCAAAAGGGATCAATAAAATTGCACAAAAAGTTGGGGAAGAGGCAGTTGAAATGGTGATTGAAGCGAAAGATTCAAATGATCAACTCTTCTTAGATGAATCGGCCGATTTATTATTTCATTATTTGATTTTACTTAAAGCGAAGGGCTTTGAGCTTAATGATATTGTCAATGTACTTGAAAAAAGACATCAAAAATAAGCTACAGGCGAGGTATATTATTTTTAGGATGTCTTTTTTTTAGTACGTAAGGGCTTAATTTAACCATCCTTTATGGCTACTTTTTTTAGCGAACCACACAAGAAATAAAGAGACAAGAATGATAGCCGCAGTCATGGAATAATTCGCATCAGGTACAGGATTCATCACCAAATAGCCCATTTGAATGAGCACGGCTAAAAATGAAATACTGAGAATTACATAGGCCAAACGCTTTCTGACAAGTAGTAAAAGACTGCCTAAACCCCCGGCAAAAACGGCCGTTGCAAATGCACCTATAGCCCACGAAGGAGTTTCGGCTAGGGCCGCTAACTGTTCAGGGGAGGTTGCTGCTTGAAAACTTTCTGCATTGTTAACTTGGTCTAAATAGGCCTTAATACCCATGGCGTTCCACGCCAAGGCGAGAATTGAAATAACCCAATACCAACTGGGTGGCTTGATTGAATTTGTCATGATGAGATGATTTTTTTACGGTTAATGTTGACACTAAGCTACGCAATTATTACTAAATCATGGGTATTGAAGGTTGTGTAGTGTATAATTATTGGCAGTTCTCTTTAGATTAGGAAGGGGTTGGTTGAATTCTTTTTATCTTTGAAAAAAGAAGAATTCATGACACCAAGCATCCCACCCGAGATATTTTCATTTTTAAACGAATTGGAAAAAAACAATACGCGAGAATGGTTTAGCGCTAATAAAGCAAGGTTTAAAGCGATAGAAGCGGAGATGAAAATAGTTAATCAGGCCTTATATATGGCCATGCAAAAACACGATGAGATTGATAAAATGAAAATGTTTAGAATATATAGAGATGTTCGTTTTTCAAAAGATAAAACTCCCTATAAAACACATTTTGGATGTTCATTTCATCGAAAAAAGCCTGAATTACGTGGGGGATATTACTTACAGATTGGGCCGGGAGCTTCATTTTTAGCGACAGGATTTTGGAATCCTGAAAAAGAAGATTTATTGAGAATTCGAAAAGAATTGGCACTTGATGCAGATGAATTTAGAGCGATCATTGGGGATTCAAAATTTGTAAAAACCTGGGGGCAATTACAAGGTGATGAATTAAAAACAGCACCAAAGGGTTTTAGTAAGGAGCATAAGGATATCGATCTAATACGCAAGAAGCAATTTATTTTCACTAAAACATATACAGACCAAGAGGTGGTTTCAGCCGATTTTTTGGTGCAAGTAACGCGTGCATTTAAAGATGTTCGACCTTATTTTGATTATATGAGTGATGTGTTAACGACCGATTTAAATGGCGTGTCGTTATTGTAGGGAGAAAGAGCTTCCCTGCTGAGATAAACAAAAAAAAATCCGGAGAATAAATCGATTAAAATTTACACCTCCGGATATATATTAGTTAATTTGTTTAAAAATTAGTTGGCTTTAACAGGAATTGATAAACGTACTTTTTCCCAGGCAAATTCAATGCCATTTGACGTTACGCTATATTTCAATTGCTCTTGGTTATCACTCACCATTTTTGGTTTGAGGTCAGCTCTCACTTTATCATTTGCTTTGTCATAACCTCGTAATTTCCAAATATCTGTTTTACTATTTAGAATGATTGTCCACGCACCCGTTTCATTCGGGATAATAAAAAAGCTGTATTTGCCTGCTGGAAGATCTTTTCCGGCAATGGTTACGTTTTTGCTAAAGCTAAAGGTTGTATTGCTATTCGCTCCAGCTCTCCAGATTTCGCCATATTTTTCGAGGCTTCCCCAAATTTTACGACCTTTTACGCTTGGGGCGCTATAATCAATATCGATTTTTACGCCATTGGCTGTGCCAGTGGCCTGTAATCTTGGACTTTGTTGTGCGAAACTAAAGCTAGTAAACGCAATTAATACCATAAAAATTTTAAATGTTCTCATAAGGATATATTTAGTTGGACCATTTTGCAATGGACTCTTTATTCATTTTAATATAATCGGAGTTTTTCTCCTTTTCGGCTAATTCCAGCGATTTTTTTGCTGCGATAATAGCGTTTTTTTTATCGCCAAGGGCTGCGTGTATTATTGATTTTTCACGTAACATCCAGTAGGCTTTGTCATTCATTTCAGTCGCTTTAGTAATCCAAACAAGGGCTTGTTTTAAGTCCTTCCCTGTAGTTCTATAGTAACTAGCCGCAGCAAAATAGTCATTGGCACTAGGGCCACTCATGACCTGCGCAATGCTCTTCATGGTGATGGCCTCAGTGGGTACTACAAATTTTAGGCCAACATAAGTATTTTCCCATAAAATACCTAATACTCCTGAATCGTTCGTTAAATCGTCAATAGAAATTGTAAAGGATTCTATAGGCATCGGCATGTTTTGGGTGGGTACTTTGGCTGATAAAGCGACTTTGTTATCATCCCATTGTTGCGGATTTCCCCAATTGTTCGCATCGGTATAAAAAATGATGTCCCAGCTATCTTTTTGGGGCTTGCTATACAAGGCATAGGTACCTTTCTTTAAAGTTTTACCTGCAATCACTACATCATCACTAAAGGTTATTTTGGTGTTTGCATTGGCACCCGTTCTCCAAACTGGACCATAAGGAACTAAATCTCCAAACACTTTTCTTCCACGCATGGCGGGTCTTGAGTATTCTACGCGTACCTCAGTAAGGCCTACTGTTTGGATGATGGTGGCTGCCGGGCTTGGTTGGGGGCTCTTTATTTGTGCCTGCATTCCAAAGACTCCAGTCAAAAGTAAGAGCAGTATAATTTGTTTGTTCATTGTTGTTTTAATTTAGTTTTGAGCTGTTAAAGATACTCATTTAGCAGAATTCACTTGTTAACTAACGGTAAATTCTTTTACGAACTTGCGTAAAGAGTAGGCCTAATAAGGCCATAATTACAAGGGGTAAAACAACGTTGAGGGCTTGCCAGTACGATCTTTCGGCAAAGGCTTTCTGTTTGTCTAAAAACCGAAGGTTTAATTTTTTAGCCCTTAATTCTAGGAGTCCATCGTCTAGTAAATAATTTACGGCATTGAGCAAAAAGGTACTGTTTCCATAACTTTCTCGGGTAAATTTATCAACGCTTAACGGGAGTGGCTGTCCTTGATATACTTCATTCGCAATGATGTCTCCATCCGCAATGACAACCATTTTATTGGGTTCGCTTTTGGCGGTAAAAGAAGGATACTCAAAGGGTTTAACTCGATTGGCATACGCTGAGGTAAACGCTCCCTGAAGTAATACCCCTAAGGTTTGATACCCACGGTCAAAATCAGTGGGAACAGGTGTTTTATCGACCTCATTTAAGGAAATCTGAAAAGGCGTTCCTATAGGCTTTGAAAATTTAGAACTGTGTAGTAGAACTGTTTTATTTATATCCCCTTTAAGCGTATCAATGGTGTTTGCAAATTTAAGCAGTACGGGATCAATATTTTTATTAATTGGATGATTATTTAATGATGTAATCATGGGGTAATAATGCCATGGATAATCTTGATATTGGGTTTGATTTCCTAATGCTCCATCGGCTAAGCGAATGCTCCCTGAATACATATCTCTAATTAAATTGTAATTGAGTCTAACTTGGTAAGAAAATAGTAAATCGGTAAGGTTTAAGTCGCGATTCATGGCCAGGCTACTTCCAAGCATCAAACTATCTAATTCGGCAATTGTATTATCAATAAGCCACAAGGTTTTACCACCGTTTAAAATAAATTGGTCTAGGGTTAGTTTTTCTGCTTCTGAAAAAGCCTCTGTAGGTTTCGCAATAATGGCTAAATCAAACTGATTTAATTCCTGTGCGGTCTTGATGGGTTGCTTAGCAACCGAATCAAGCGTAAAGGGAGCCAATTGATAAAATTGCCCTAATTCACTTAAAAAACTTGCTAAATAGACATCCTCAAGTTCTCCATTACCTTTTAAAACAGCAATTTTTTCATCGCGTTTCGTACTGACTTTACGGATAGCATTGGTAAATTCATATTCTAATTCGGCGATTGAATTTTCTAGTTGTCCTTCCTGTCCATTGATAGCATCATTAGAAAGCAGCGAAATGTTCTCTTTTTTTCCGTGGTAACTAAGGGTGGCCCAAGGGAAAATAATGAGTTCAGAATTTACGCCGTTTTCTTGAACGGTAAGTCGGCTGGGTTGTAGACCTTGTTTTATCAATTCTTCCGACTGGTCTATAGGATCGATAAAACGATATTGAATATGGCTATTTAGGGCGGCTAAGTTGGATAGATGTTGTTTTGTTTCTGTTTGAAGGCGGTTAAATTCAGCAGGAAAATCTCCCTCTAAATAGACCTCAATTAGGGCGATATCGTCGATTGCCTCAAGGGAGGATTTGGTAAGTTCAGAAAGGCTGTACCGTTTGTCTTGGGTGAGGTCAATTCGCATTCTAAATTTTTCAGCTAAAACGTTAATGACAATTAAGATCACTAAAATGATACTGCTATGTAAAATTAATTTCTTCATGCTTCAACCGATAATTTTAAACGTGTAAGGACCAAGAAAAAAATGGTCACGGATAAAAAGTAGATTACATCCACCGAGTCTACTAAGCCGCGACTCAAACTTTCAAAATGTACTTCCATACCGAAATTTCTAAAAAATTCACCTAAATCTAAATCGGCTATCGCTCCAAAGCCATAGAACATGGTAAACGAAACTAAAATTCCTGAGATAAAGGCAACAATTTGGTTTGCAGAGAGCGTTGAGGTGAAAATACCAATCGCGGTAAAACTAGCGGCCAATAATATCAGTCCAATATACGAACCGAGCAGGCTTCCCCAATCAAGATTGCCTGGGGGATTTCCCAGTTGATATATACTAAATACATAAATAAATGTTGGAAGTAGGGCGATGAGCATTAGGCATAAGGCACCTAAAAATTTCCCGATGACAATGTGCCAATCTGCAATGGGTTTGGTTTGAAGGATTTCTATGGTTCCTAGTCTAAATTCATCCGAAAAACTGCGCATGGTAATCGCCGGAATTAAGAATAGAAGAAACCATGGTGCAATGAAAAAGAATCCGTTAAGATCGGCGAATCCCGCATTCAATATGTTAAAATCACCTTTAAAAACCCAGAGGAAGAGTCCGTTAATCACCAAAAAAACACCAATGACTAGATAGCCAATTGGACTAGCGAAAAAAGAGTTTAATTCTTTTCTAAAAATTGCGAACATTGTTTTGTCTTAAAATACGCCCAACGCAACTCGTTTGGCAAGTTAATCTCACTTACTTTTTGATGGCAAACTTACCAATTTATCTACACTCCACGCTACGGGTTTTGCATTAAAATGGACTTTCGTCTTTTGCCATACGTCTTTAAATAGTGTTGACGCTCTGTATTCATTTAGGGCGTCTTCATTTTCCCAATAGCTATAGGTAAAAAACACGGATGGATCATTTTGGTCTCGGTACAATTCTAACAATTGGCAGCCAGGACTATTTCTGATCTTATTTTTATTCACTTCAAAATTACTGAGAAAGTCTTCAATCCCTTCAGGCTTGAAACTCATTTTTACAATTCTTACTAACATCTTACAAAAAATTAATAGTCACGGGTTCTTGATGCTCTAAGCCCAATAAGGTAGAGGCTCCTCCAACCGTGGTTAAATTACTTTTATACAGGGCGATTTCTAAATAATTGGCGCTGTTAAAAAGCAATAATCGCCTTCCATCATCTTGACGTTTTGCTTTAGGGGTCGCATAATTTACAAACTCATTATAACTTTTGTAAACGCGATTAAAGGTGAATTTTCGAATCTGCAATTCAAAAGGTCTTCCTTTACCAACCTCCTGGAATAGTTTTTTAGAAATGTTAGAAATTACATTTCCATAATTGTCAATATAAATGACCGACCCCACAATTTTATTTTTGGCCTCGTTGACATGCGGTTGAATTTGTTGAAGATTTTTAAATTCAAATAACGTGTTGCCCACAATATCTAAACTTCCTCCACGTGAAATGTGACAGGCGGTTTTAACAAATATTTGTTGGGTGGTATTTTGTATGTTTTGTGATTTGTGTAAATTTATTTCAACAATTTTTTTTGGTTTAATGTCATTGGTGATAAGTGAAATTATTCCGTTGTCAGGGCAAACGAAATAGTGGTCATCGAGGTAAAAGGCGGTATGTTTATTTTCAACGCTTAGTTCACTGTCTACATCAATGATATGCACCGTGCCCGTTGGGAATGCGGCATAGGAGTTTTTTAGGATATAGGCTGCTTCGGTGATGTCAAATGGAGAAATATTATGCGTGATATCAACGATTTGAACATGTTCTAGTTCTTGATAAATTGCTCCTTTTAACGTCCCAATATAATGGTCTTTCAACCCATAATCAGTAGTGAGAGTTATGATCGGCATCTGTTAATTACTTATTAAAAAAGAGCGTGAATAGATACTAAATAAATACTTAAATTTGTTACAAATCTAATCATTTAATGCTAAATGAGCAGGATACATTTTAGTTTTTCAATAATTAAACAAACTTCATTTGAACGAAAAAATAATCGAGTTAACCGAGATTAATCCCAAGGACTTTTTCGGAACGCAAAATGCTAATATAGAACAGCTTAAGAAATACTTTCCTAAGATTAAAATTGTAGCACGTGGAAATAAAATTAAAATTTACGGGGAAGAAGAATTACTACGTGAATTTGAACGAAGGCTAAATCAATTAATCAATTACTTTAATAAATACAATAAACTCGATGAGAATAGTATTGAGCGCTTACTTGTTTCCAATGGAAATGAGGAAAAAAGCGTAAAAAGTAATGAAGAAGTACTTGTGCATGGGGTCAATGGAAAGTTGGTGAAGGCACAAACCGAGAATCAACGGAAGATGGTTAAGTTAATGAGTCAAAACGACATGGTTTTTGCGGTAGGTCCTGCTGGAACAGGAAAGACCTATACAGCGGTAGCTTTGGCGGTTCAAGCATTAAAGAACAAAGAAGTTAGAAGAATTATATTGACGAGACCAGCGGTAGAATCGGGAGAGAATTTAGGTTTTTTACCGGGGGATTTAAGAGAAAAATTAGACCCTTATATGCAGCCTTTATACGATGCACTGCGCGATATGATTCCACATGAAAAGTTGGCGTCTTACATAGAAAACCATATTATTCAAATTGCTCCCTTAGCATTTATGCGTGGACGAACCTTAGATAATGCTTTTGTTATTTTAGACGAGGCGCAGAATACCACCCATGCCCAGATGAAAATGTTTTTAACACGTATGGGGAAGCATGCAAAATTTATCATTACAGGAGATCCTGGGCAAATTGATTTACCGAAGCGACAGGTTTCGGGATTAAAGGAGTCTTTGTTAGCCTTAAAGGATATAGACGGAATAGGCGTGGTTCATTTAGATGATAAAGACGTCATCAGACATCGATTAGTAAAAAAGATTATAACGGCTTATAAGAGTATTGAAACGGAATAAGCCAAAATTAAATGTAAAAAATAAATTAAGCATGCAAACGATTAATGAAACTCATTTTAATTGGCCAGGACAAACGTCGGTTTATAGAGGAAAGGTGAGAGAAGTATATACAATTGATGATAACCTATTGGTAATGGTGGCCACTGATCGGCTTTCAGCATTTGATTACATCATGCCAAGACAAATTCCATATAAAGGTCAAATTTTGAACCAGATTGCCACAAAGATGATGCGGGAGACTGCGGATATAGTGCCTAATTGGATTTTGGCAACGCCAGATCCGAGTGTAGCGGTGGGGCATTTATGCGAACCCTTTAAGGTAGAAATGGTGATTAGAGGGTACATGTCTGGTCATGCGGCACGTGAATACGCCTTGGGTAAACGCGTGTTATGTGGCGTTGAAATGCCAGAAGGGATGCATGAGAATGATGCTTTTCCAACCCCTATTATAACACCAGCAACCAAGGCCGCGAATGGTGAACACGATGAAGATATTTCTAAAGAAGAAATTATAGCGCGAGGTATTGTAAGTGCAGAAGATTATGCGGTGTTAGAAACCTACACGCGCGCATTGTTTGAGCGGGGTACTACAATTGCCGATGAGCGTGGACTAATCTTAGTAGATACCAAATACGAATTTGGTAAAACGAAAACAGGTGAGATTGTGTTAATTGATGAAATTCACACGCCAGATTCATCGCGTTATTTTTATAAAGATGGATATGCGGAGCGTCAAGCCAAAAAATTACCACAAAAACAATTATCTAAAGAATTTGTACGTCAGTGGTTAATTGAGCAAGGATTTCAAGGTTTGGAAGGACAAACTATACCGGAAATGACCGATAAAAAGGTGGAAGAAATTTCTGCCCGATATATAGAATTGTTTGAGAATATTACTGGAGATGCGTTTGTGAAATCAGATACGACCAATGTATTAAAGCGAATAGATGATAATGTGCGTGCTTATTTGAAGCAGCGCTAAACGGCCATTTAGCTAGGAGTAGCATGCCGTGTGAACCAAGGTCTACTTCAATTATACGGTTCGTACCCTTCCCCATAAAAAAACACCCTATACACGTAGTATAGGGTGTTTACAAAAAACTCTAAATTTAAAAACACTAATTTTTCAATTTGTTCTTGAATTGATCAAATTGATTATCTTCAGTTTGCTTAGGCCAACTGTTATTCGTTACATCAATATCTGCTGTTTCGAGATTTGGATCTACTACAATATTAGTAATTTTTTTCGCACTGGCAAAAACTTTTTGCACTCCGGCGTCATTTTTATTCCAAACTTGTGCAGGATATTTTTTCATCTCTTTGGTACCATCTTCATAGGTAAGCTCAACAATTAACGGAAGTACAAGGCCTCCAGGCTTGTTAAAGGTTACTTCATAAAAATAATTAGGTACATTTTTTAATTCATCTTTGCTAAGACCTTTTAATTCATTTTTCATGAATTTAAAATCGGTTGCTTTTTTAGCATCGGCAGCAGTTGAAGGATCGCCTTCAGCGAAAAAGATTAACTCGTCTTCGTTAAATGGCATGCCAAAACGTTCTGCTTGTCTCTTAGCACGTTCCATATTTGCTTTTGCATTGTCATTTGGCTTATCTGTAAGGTAGAAGCTCTTAACGTTTGCAATACCTACATCATTATAATCAGTAGTATAGAACCAACCTCTCCAGAACCAATCTAAATCCATACCAGAGGCATCTTCCATTGTTCTAAAGAAATCTGCTGGAGTAGGGTGTTTAAACATCCATCGTTGCGAGTAAGTTCTAAACGCAGCATCAAATAATTCATGCCCCATGATAGTTTCTCTTAACATGTATAAACCAGCAGCTGGTTTAGTATATGCATTGGGTCCAAAATTATAAACGTTATCACCTTGAGACATTATAGGAGAAAGACGATCTTGATCAATACTCATATATCTTACAATATCTTTAGGAAGGTTTCCAGTATTAAAATTAGGGTCGTATTCAAATTCTGCAAGAATCTCAACAAATGAATTAATTCCTTCGTCCATCCAAGTCCATTGACGTTCATCCGAATTCACAATCATTGGGAAAAAGTTATGTCCAACCTCATGTGTTATCACTCCAATCATACCATCTCTAACACGGTCTGAATACGTACCATCTTCGTTTGGACGTCCGTAGTTCCAACAAATTTGTGGATATTCCATTCCTTGACGCTGTGCGTGAACAGAAATGGCTTTGTGGTAAGGGTAATCAAAGGTGTATTTTGAATATACTTTTAAGGTATTTGCTACCACTCTAGTTGAATGTTTTTCCCATAGTGGATTTCCCTCTTTAGGATAAAGTGAGTAGGCCATCACGGTTTTACCATTAATGTCTACTGCCATGGCATCCCAAATATACTTTCTTGAGGTTGCAAAGGCGTAGTCTCTCACGTTTTCTGCATAGAATTTCCAGGTCTTTGTTTTCTTCGCTTTCTTTTTCTCTGCAGCTTCAGCTTCTTTTTGAGTTACGATGATAACAGGATCGTCAAAACTAGTTTTCGCTTGCTCAAAACGTTTGTATTGCGTTGCTGTTAGCACTTCTTTAGCGTTGGTTAATTTTCCGGTAGCATTTAAGATGTGGTCTTCAGGTACGGTAATATTAACGGTGTAATCTCCAAATTCTAAGGCAAATTCACTTCTACCCCAAAATTGCATATTTTGCCAACCTTCTACATTATTATATACAGCCATTCTTGGAAAGAATTGAGCAATTACATAGGCATTATTTCCATCTTTAGGGAAATGTTCAAATCCAGAACGTGCACCATCTTCAACGTGGTTGTTAATGTTGTACCACCATTTGATTTTAAACTTAAACACCTCGCCTGGAGCAAGTGGTTTTGCTAAGTCAATTCTCATCATAGTTCTGTTTACCACAAAAGGGAGTGGTTTTCCGTTTTCATCTTGAACATACTCTAAGTTAAATCCACCTTCAAACGGTTTTTTTAAATACGATTGCTGAAATCCACCAGCACTAGTCATTGGTGTTCTCATACCACTTGAGTTCAGATCTGGTGTTTTAGAATCTGGAGCTCTCATGTTTTGATCAAGTTGCACCCATAAATACGGGAGTTCATCTTTAGAGTTGTTGTGATAGGTAATCACTTCATCTCCTGATATTTTTTGGTTTTCATCGTCGAGAACGATGTTCATTAAATAATCAACTTTTTGTTGCGTGTATTCATGTCCAGGAGCCCCTGATGCTGTATGCTGATTGTCAGGCGTTGGTAATTCCTCCTTAAGTTGTCTAAACTTACTAATATTAGTATGTCCAGCTTTTCTTTCTTGATTGGTTTGATTGTCTTGACGATTTTGTCGTTGGGCAAAAACGACGCTTGAAATCATCAAAAAAGAAAGTAAAAAATAGTTAATTTTTTTCATTCGAAAATAAAGTTTTAAAATTGTGCTGCCGAAGGTAGTTATTTTAGACGAAATTGGCAATAATTCACTTAAATTTTAATGAATCCGTAGGTTCGTTTCTTGTTAAGAAAAAGGTCTTTTTGATATCATTCATTGCTAACTTGATAATGTTTTTTTGATCGGGGAATTGATCAATAAGCATGGTGTCTGTAATTTTCACTTCTGAAATTGAAGTAATATTTTCGACTTCAAAGTACAGGTAAACCACATCATGTTCATATTCTTTACCTAAAAAAACAAAGGGTTTAGCCACTTTATTTACCTCAATTCCAAATTTCTTTTGGGCATAGGTGTTGATATCTTTATTCACCTTTTCTACAGGTTCATCTGGTACCGCCAGTTCATATGTTTGATTAAAGTTTTTTTGCAACACCTCTTGCATATCGTCAATAAAAATACGCATTGAAATTTGAACCGTATTGGCTTTCGTACTGTGTTCTACTTGTATTAAACTAATATAATACTTATGCATGGTAAAGCCGAAGAGCGGGAGTAGTGCTATAAGTAAGATTAAAGATATTTTTTTCATATGGTCAAATCAACATAACTATCGGCTTTATATAAAGCAAATAGTATTCCAAAGGTACAGCTAATCCTTATTTTTTTGTAAATTTTTCAAGAAAATTTCAGATTCTTTATACAGAATATCGAGGACTTCAATTTGCCGGTTATCTAAAAACAGCGGTAAAATTCCCTTGGTTTTACAATGTGCTATAAAGGGATATAGTTGGTTCGCGGGAATATGTAAATCCTTAACAATATAATTGAGGTGTTTTTCGAGCAACTGATCGGGAACCGTAAGCAGTTGTTTTTCTCTCAAGCGGTTATAGCGTTTGTTATTTCGTTTTGTTTCACCAATTTTACCAACCGATTCAAATACAGGCCCTAAGATGAGTCCAACAAGGCCCAAAATATCACCCCCAGCGGCAAACCCAGGAACACCGTTGTTTCCGCCAAAAGGGTCGGGTGGTCTCGCTCGATCATTGGCGTCAATAGGGCCAACATAGGGCTTGCCTAAATCCAAGCCCGAGAAATTGAGGGCACCTTTATTCACTTTAGAAATTGAATCCTTGGCTTTTGCCAAATCTAACTGTAAGAAACCACTAAGGGGATTTGTTTTTAGGGTAATTTCGTCCAGTTCATTAATGCGTTGAAGAAGATCAATCGGGATGGTTTTGTTGGTGATGTGATCTTCTGTAATGACAATTTCTTGATAGTAGAATTGAATTCCAGAGACAACAAGGGTATCTGTTGGCATCACGGCAAGTTGAAAACGACCAAATTTATCTGAGATCGTTCCTTTCGTTGAATTTTTATTGAGGATATGAATATTCTCAATGGCACCATCTCCTTTAATTGACCCGTAGAGCACGATGCGTTCTTGCCCATACATCAGTGTGGTCAAAAATAAGAGGCAGAGTAATTTTTTTGTCATGGGGTTGATTTGGAGGATAAAGGTATTTAATGCATTGTCAAAATTTTCCTAATAAAAAGATAAGATTTTGTTAAAGCGCTGCACCTTATAGCTTGTTAGTTTTTATTTTATCTAAAAATAGAGGGGCTTCGCGAATTAATATATCAAGCACTTCAATCTGTTTATCTTCAATAAAAAGGCTAAAAATTGCATGGGTTTGACAATGAGCAACAAAGGCCTTTAATTGAGCTTTTGGGAGGTGTAATTCAACCATCAGGTACTCCGCATAGCGTTCAATTAATTGTTCTGGAGCTTGATCTAGCTTCAAGGCTTCAAATTTATTTCGTCTGTTGTTCTTTCTTTTGGTCTCTCCTATTTTATCAATGGCATTAATCACAGGGCTTAATACAAAACCAACTAGGGCAAGTACATCACCGCCACCACCTGCGATTCCACTGTCACTAAAACCGGGAATGTTATTGTTTGGCCCGAACGGATTTGGAGGTTTTCGACGATTAATCTCATCTACAGGGCCTACATAAGGCGTGCTTAGATCTATTCCTGAAAAGTCTAGTGCACCTTTGTTTACTTTTGAGATGGAATCTTTTGCATTGGCGGCATCTAACTGTAAAAATCCAGAAAGCTGATGGGATTTTAGGGTAATCTCATCTAATTCATTAATGCGTTGAAGCAGATGAACGGGAATGGTTTTATTGGTAATATGATCTTCGGTAATGACCACTTCTTGATAATAAAATTGAATTCCAGAGACAATCAAAGTATCTGACACCATGGCTTTAATCTGAAAACGGCCAAATTGATCCGTAATCGTTCCTTGGGTCGAATTTTTATTTAAAACGTGGATGTTTTCGAGGGTGCCGTTACCTTTAATGGACCCGTACAGATGAATACGCTCTTGCCCGAACATCGTAGCACTCACGAAGCACAGGCAAAGTACTATTTTTAGCATGTTGTTGATTTGGGGTTTAAATGTAAATAATGCACGCCAATAATTTTTATAAGTAAACGATAAGATTTTGTTAAAGACATCGGGTCATCACGTGAATTACTATATATTTGAAAGATGAAACGATTACTTTTAGCCAGTACATCTACGTTATATAATGAAGCGTATTTAGCCTATTTGCTTCCAACGTTGCAGACACATTTTACAAGGGTAGATGAAGTGTTATTTATCCCTTACGCGCAACCAGGGGGGCTGTCCTATGATGCCTATACAGAAATGGTCAACCTGGCCTTTAAAAAAATAGGATTGCGGGTTAAGGGAATTCACGAAGTTGAAAATGCAGTGTCGGCCGTGACTTCCGCGAAAGCGATATTTGTGGGAGGGGGAAATACTTTTCGGCTCGTAAACCAACTTTATGAACAACAATTGATGGTGCCATTAAAAAAAGTAATTGAACGTGGAACGCCGTACTTAGGTACAAGTGCAGGGAGTAATATTGCCGGACGCACCATGCAAACCACTAACGATATGCCTATTGTTGATCCACCGTCCTATACCACATTAGGTCTTATTCCGTATAACCTCAATGTACATTATATTGAACCCGCAAAAGATTCTACCCATAAAGGTGAAACGCGTGCGATTAGAATTAAAGAGTTTCATACGGTATCTGATATTCCGGTCATTGGCTTACGAGAGGGGAGTTGGCTTAAGGTAGAAGGAGATCAAATTAGCTTGCAAGGATCGTTATCGGCCGTGCTGTTTGTTCAGAATGAAGCGGCTAAAGTGATAGCCCCCGGACATTACTTTTAATGTAGGCTGTCATTTTCTATTATATAATGTAAGATTTCTAATGAAAAGTCGCCCTTTTTTACAAATGGTGTAAAATTGTCATAGACCTTCTTAATAGAATCTACCGGTAGGTTTGCATTAGTTATCACCGTATGCAGTGCGTAGGCGGCAATATATGAGTCAGGATTATTCCTCGCGAAATTTATGGCGAAGGCCTCTGATTCTTGCTGTATTTTCTTCATTTGATCATTAATCGCTTTGAGTTTTTTAAAATTATCTTCAGCGCGTGCTTTTTGAAAAAGAGGGTAGAGTTGGTCTATTTTTGAACTTATTGCGAAGGACTTTTTCAGAAAATCATGGTAAGTTGAATGCAGTGTAGACCCCTTTATTATTGATTTTGTAATGTCTTGGGGGTTTATTTTAATATGAATAGAGTCATTTTCCATAACAATACCCAAGACACCGGGAAGATTCTCTATGTAAATTCCATAAACAACGGGTCTATTTAAGTGCCCCGAAAAACTAAACACCTTGTTTTTGAGTGTGCTGGTATCAATTGGTATAATTTCATTGAATTCCTGAGATTTTAAATATATCTTTGTGCCATCTTTAGCATTAAGTTCACCTTTTAGATAGAAAATTTCTTGCGTATTATCGGTTGAATTACACGCAAAAGATAGCAGAATAATCAAGAGGTAATGTATTGTTTTTTTGCCCATAATTAATTGTGTAAAATTAAGCTATTTAAATCGAACTGAAGTTATTAACAAATGTTGTCTTGTTTTTAACATTCCGAGGCTGATTCTCAAATCTTTAGATTTCCTTTAGAATTCAAAATTACTTTCGCTGAGTCTAGAAATTTAAAGCTATATTTTATTTAAATGTTAGGGCAATTAATTAGTAATTATCGCGTTTAAAGTTGGACTGCTACGATTAAGAATCCAAATTTTTATTGAATTATCTACCCCTGTTAATTGAAATTATATTCAGTATAAAGGAAAGAAGGACTATTGCTAAATAAACAAAAAATTTTAATGGATGATTTCCATTAGGAAAAGAACAGGAATTAGAATATGAAGAGAAATTTACTTTTAGTGTTATGCATGACGATGATAGTACAAGGGTCTTTTGGAAAGATTGCAAACACAAGTTCAAATACTCCCCCTACAATATTTAACTTTAGAATTGAATCTACACAAGCGGATAAAGTGTATTTTGATAGTAATGTGCCATTGACAGGGACATCTACAGCAGGCTTTATCATTAATGGAAAAACAATCTCTGGAATCAACATTTTAGAGGGAAGCACTTCAGGACATTATTTTTCTGTAAGCTCTTCCTTTACGTTTTGGGATAATAATACCATTCGTTATGAGGGAGGGAGTAACCTGTCGAGTAGTGATGGCATTCCGTTAGTGGAATTCACCTTATCGTATATTGACAATCTACTTCCAGAACCGAGTACATCAGAAGATCGATATGTTTCGGCGAGTGCTACGGGTGGAGGAGATGGTTTAAGTGAAGATTCACCATGGACTTTTAAAGAGGCTGTAAGTAAAGCGCAACCTGGTCAAACCGTATGGTTAAAGGCAGGAAATTATGGGAATGTGCAGACGCAGATGAATAAAAAAGGGTCAAAAAACAATCCAATAAAATTTATTGGATATAAAAATTCAATCGGAGATATTACCGAGAATTACTATAATTATCAAATTAACAACCCATATGGCGGTGTACCAAATACGGATAACTGGAGTAGTAGTGAGATGCCAACCCTCACCGGAAGTTCAGTTGCTTATGGTAATGTAGCTTTATGGCTGTTTAGTTGTGAGTATATTATTTTCAGAAATATTCAAATGACGAATTACGCGTATGGATTTAGAGCGGATGTGAATGGCGGGGTTTCGGCTTCAAATAATAATATCATTTGGGATAATTTTAATGCGAAGAACTTTGGAAGTTTAGACAATCAAAATGCTTCTGCATTAATGATGGAAACATATGATACAAATTCGAGTCCTCAAAAAATGGTAGGAAATACGAATTTACGTTGTATCAATTCTAACTTCTTGAATAATATCATGGTTGCTGTAAACTTTATGGGTGACGGTAGTACCTTGATTGAAAATGTTAAATCGTATAGTGATAAAACAGGCAAAGACCGTCAAGATTATCACATTGTAGTTAATGGTAATAATAATATTGTTAGACACTGTCATGTTGAAAACTTTAACAATACCATTGAAAATAGATCAAGTCACGGAATTACCATTAGAGGATCACATCGATTAGATTCTGATTATAACTTAATTGAATTATCTACCTCTAGAAATAATCAAGAAGGTTTTGCCATTCGTAACTTCGGTACAGAATATAACGTGATCAAGGATTGTTATGCTGGAAATAATGTAATTCCCAATACAACCAATGATGAATATAAAGGTGGATATTGGATTTGGGGAGGTTCAAATTACAATATAATTGAGCGGTGTATTGCTGAAAATGTATCTACAGGAATTGGATTTAAAGACAATACGGAAGAAAATGTGAGTCCCGTAAATTACGATATAGGGCATGACAATATTATTAGAAATTCTGTTTTTAGAAACCTTACCTTCCACGGAATTCAAGTATGGGCTACAAGTCCGGATGGCAGTTCAGGTTGGAAAAAGGGAGATTTAATAGACAATAAAATTATCAATTGTACTTTTGATAATATCAATCACTCAAACACCAAGTTAGGTGGGTTTTATCGAAATGGATCGGCTTCTGAAAGCAGTGGTAATGTAAAAAATTTACAAATCATTAACTCAACAATTACGAATGTTCGTAATTCCATGACGCATCCAACAGGTGTTGGTTATAATATTGATGAATTGAGCTTTAGTTATACTAACTTTTACAACAGTTGGGGAATTGAGCCAGGGGAAGGGAACATCTCTGTAGATCCAAAGTTTGTTAATGTTCAGGCAGGCGACTTTAAGTTACAAGAGGATAGTCCTTTAATTGATAAAGGAACAAAAGATAAAGATGTAAATTTTGATTATGATTATACGCCTAGAATTTACGGATCTTCGTATGATATTGGGGCCTATGAATATCAAAGTAATGTACCTACATTAACGGATGATTTAACCATATGTGAAGGGGAGTCGGTTACCTTAGTTGCTGCGGGAGGTGATGCGTATATCTGGGATACAGGTGATGAAACCTATTCAATTACAGTTAATCCGGAAGTGACAACTACGTATACCGTTGAAATTATAAATGCAGATGGAAGTTCTACCTTAAGTGTTACGGTTACAGTTAATGAAGGGCCTACGGCAGAGATAGGTGAAGATACTACAATTTGTGCGGGGTCTGAAATTGTATTGACGGCTACAGGTGGAGACACCTATGAATGGAGTACGGGTGAAACAACTGCGTCTATTGTAGTTAGTCCGGATGAAACTACGACCTATACCGTAACAACAAAAAATAATTCTTGTGAAACAACGGCTGTTGATTCGGTAGATGTGATTGTAATTGGAGCGCCAAATTTTACTGCTGGTGAAGATCAAACAATATGTAGTGGTACAGAAGTTACACTACTAGCTTCAGGTTCTGACAATTATGAATGGAGCACGGGAGAGGATACAGATGCTATTACCGTTAGTCCAACCACTACAACTACCTACACGGTAACTACTACGGTAGGTACTTGTACGTTTACAGATGATGTAACTATTACGGTAACAAGTGGTGAAACAGTTAATGCGGGAGAAGATCAAACTATTTGCGTTGGTGGGAGTGTTACACTTACAGCTGTAGGAGGTACAAACCCCCTTTGGAGCACAGGTGAAACTGGAAGTAGTATTACGGTGACACCTACGGTAACTACAACCTATAAAGTAAGTGTAGATAATATTTGTGGAGACGAAGAGATTTTTGATGAAGTAACGGTTTTTGTAGAAGAAATGCCGAATTTAGATGCTGGGGAGAACGTTCGAATTTGTGAGGGTGAATCTATTACCCTGACGGCTACAGGCGCTGATAATTATGTATGGAGTACAGGAGAAACAACAGCGAGTATTACCGTTAGTCCCAATGAAACAAAAAGATACACCGTAACCGCTACGAACGGAACCTGTGAAATACAAGATGATGTGAGGGTTATAGTAGATGAATTACCAACGGTTCGCTTGGGAGACGACCTAACTATTTGTGAGGGCGAAACCGTCACCTTAACCGCCCATGTTTCTAATGGCGATTTTTTGTGGAATACAGGAGAAACTACGACGGCAATAGAGGTTAGTCCAACAGTTACTACGACGTATTCTGTAACCGCCACTAACGGGGCCTGTGGAATTGAAGTTGTTGATGAAATAACAATTACGGTGAATGAAATGCCAGTGATTGATGCTGGTCCTGATGTTGAAATTTGTGACGGAGAACAAATAACCCTAACCGCAACTGGTTCGGGTAATTTTTTATGGAGTACAGGGGAAACTACACAAAGTATTGTGGTAAGTCCAACAAACACCAAAATTTATAGCGTAAGTTCTTCAAATGGATCATGTGCTGTTGAAGATGCAGTGGAAGTAAAGGTGAATCGCGCACCAGAGGTTTGGCTTGGAGCGGATAAAGAAATTTGTGAAGGATCAAGTGTTGTTTTGACAGCAGTAGGGTATGGTGATTTTTTGTGGAGTACTGGAGAAACTACGAGAAGTATCCGTGTAAATCCGTCAGAAACAACGACCTATACTGTGGTTGCTAGCACCAATAATGCGTGTGCTGTAGGAGAGGTGTCTGATGAAATTGTAGTCTATGTGAATAGCACTCCGGAAGTCAATGCAGGGGAAGATGTTGAAATCTGTAAAGGAGAATCGGTGACCTTAACAGCCACTGGAAATGGTGAGTTTTACTGGAGCACAGGACAAACAGGAAAAAGTATTACAGTGAATCCTTCGTCGACTAAGGTTTATACGGTATATGCACAAAATGGAGAGTGTTATTCGGCAGAAGATAATGTAAAAGTGACAGTAAACCCTGTTGCAAGTGTAAATGTGGGGCCAAACCTACAAATTTGTGAGGGTGAATCTATCACGTTAAAAGCCCGTGGAGTTGGAGATTTTACATGGAGTACTGGGGCAACTACTGCTGAAATAACGGTAAGTCCAAACAGTACTACAACCTATAGTGTGGTTGCACGAGTAGATGGGAGTAGTTGTAATGCTGAAGCTACAGATGAGATTACAGTAACTGTTTATGAAGCGGCTAGTGTTGATGCGGGAGAAGATATAACTATTGATGAGGGTGATACGGTCACACTTACAGCAACAGGAACAGGAACATTTACATGGAATACCGGACAAACGGGACCTTCCATACAAGTGAGTCCGTCAAAAACAACGACATATACCGTAGAATCATCAACGGGAGGGAATTGTACGGTTTCTGATAAAGTAAAGGTAACGGTTAATCCTTCAGATTCATCCGGTGTTTCTGTTGGGGAAGTCGAGGCGTATGCTGGAGAAGATAAAGTAATCTGTGTTGGTGCTACGCTCATTTTAACGGCTACTGGCGGAGATACATATTTATGGAGTACTGGAGAGACAACAGCAAGTATTACCATAAACCCAACGGTTACGACCACCTATACAGTAACGGTATCTAATGCAGAAAGTATTGATTATGATGAGGTGTTAATTACGGTAGATGAAGACTGTTCTGGTACAGGAAATAAATACCCTGAAAAGGAGATGAAAGTTTTCCCAAATCCAAGTACAGGCGTCGTTAATATAGAATTAAATGGATATGCAAATGCACTAAATGTGACGTTGTATTCAATGAATGGAAGTAAAATATTTAGTGAAGTAATTGATAATTACTCACCTGACAAGGTGTTGAAACGAACAATTGACTTAACGAGGTATGGAAGAGGTGTTTATTTTGTTCGATTGACAAATAACGGTACCGTACAAACTAAAAAAGTATTAATCATTTAGCCTGAATAATCTTAACGTAAAAAAAAAAGCCACAATATATGTGGCTTTTTTTTTGATCATAAACTAGAATACGATGCGGTTAAACAAAGGTATTGAAGGTCTAACGTATTCAATTTGAGGTATGAAAAACAAAATATTCCTATAAAATTTATAGAATTATTCGTTATTATTTATATTTTTGAAATTGTTATGAGAAAGAAGTAAACCCAATTTCCCCTTTTCAACCCGAAAAGCATTCATTGTATTTGGTAAAAATTGATTTTTCTTCTTTTATATTTAAAAGGTTAATTGAAAATATATAGATTATTCAAACGTTAAGATAGCAGCGTTAGAAGTAAATCGTTGTAGATTTATGGTTGTACTCAATCATAGGCCTATAAGGAACGGCTTTTGACCTGTATTAACATTAAATAACTCTATTTCTAATTAAATAATAAATGAATATGAAAAATTTTGCGCTAATGGGTGCGGCTGGCTATATAGCGCCAAGACATCTCAAAGCCATTAAAGATACAAACAACAATTTAATTGCTGCCCTAGATAAGTTTGATTCTGTGGGGATTATGGATAGTTATTTTCCTAATGCAGATTTTTTTGTGGAATTCGAGCGATTTGATAGGCATATTGAAAAATTAAAACGACAGGGAAATATTAACTTGGATTACGTTAGTATTTGTACCCCTAATTATTTGCACGATGCGCATATTCGAATGGCGCTTCGAAGAGGAGCGCATGCAATATGTGAAAAACCCCTGGTTTTAAATCCTTGGAATATTGATGCTTTAGCAGATATTGAAAAACTCACAGAAAGAAAAGTTTATACTATTCTACAGTTGAGATTGCACCCAAGTATTATTGCATTAAAGAAAATGGTTGAAGAAGGGCCTGAAGATAAAATTTATGACGTTGATCTTACTTATTTAACCTCCCGTGGTCATTGGTATTATACTTCATGGAAAGGAGATACGTCGAAGTCTGGAGGAATAGCTTCTAATATTGGTGTTCATTTTTATGACATGTTATCATGGGTGTTTGGAGAAGTGCAAGAGAACAAGGTACATCAACATAGTCATGATCGTGCGGCTGGTTATTTGGTATTTAAAAAGGCCCGAGTTCGATGGTTTTTATCAATAGATTATGACACCTTACCAGAAGAAGTTAAGAAAACAGGGCAACGTACCTATAGATCAATTACTGTTAATGGTAAAGAAATTGAATTTAGCGGTGGTTTTACAGAATTGCATACCAAAAGTTATGAAGCAATTTTAGGAGGTACTGGATTTGGATTATCGGATGCTAGACAATCGATAGAAATAGTTCAGTCTATACGAAATGCAGAAAAATTACCTCTAGTAGGAGATTATCATCCCTTAGCGAAAGCAGCTTTAACAAAACATCCTTTTTATAATAAATAGAGTTAAATGTTAAGGATAAAAGAGCATTTTGGAGCAATAAAAGTTATAAATTTTCATGCCATTACGGATGGTCATTGGTTTGAGAAGATAATTGAATATTTAAAAACACATAAGAGAATAGTATCTTGTGATGAGTTGGATGCCTATCTAAAAGGTCAAATTTCAATTAAAAATGGCTATTTACTTACCGTTGATGACGGAGAAAGGTCGTTTTATGACATCATGTATCCCATTATTAAAAAGCACCAAGTTCCTATCGCTATTTTTGTTTCACCTAAAATTACCACCCAAGAGGAGAATTTTTGGTTTCAAGAAATTGCGGGATTCGATCATGGGAAATTTAAAAAGATTTGTGGTGAAATTCTACAAATCCCTTTACAATCTTTTGAAGAGATTAAAGTTCTTGCTTTAATTAAAAGCATGCAAATTCATGATGTTTTAGAAGCCATAGCCACGTATAAAAGCAAGTATAATGTTGCTGATAAAACCTTTCAAAACGTCACGGTTTCTGAGTTGAAAGAACTTCATTCTTCTGGCTTAGTAACCATTGGAGCACATACCATGCGGCATCCCATCTTATTAAATGAAACCGATGAACAATCGAATTATGAAATTCGTAATTCAGTTGACGATTTAAGTGACTTGCTGAATACGCAAGTAAAGTACTTTGCTTATCCTAATGGTATACCAGCCATTGATTATAATCAGCGAGAGGTAGAGATTTTAAAAGATACAGGGATTGTACTATCTTTTTCAACCAATTTCACCAAGGTCTGTAAATCGAGTAAGCCATTTGAAATTCCAAGGGGAGAGATTTCGAATGGACAATTTGATTTTAGAAAGAAATTAGCGTTATGGCAATATTGGAATCAGATTTCCAATATTAAAAATAAGCGAAAAGACCATTTAAATCAACGAAAAACCATGTTAGCCTTAATTCACCAACATCATGCCTGACCAAGCTTCCCCCATAGTGAATAAAACATCTATTGTATTAGTGACCCCATTGCTTGACCATGGCGGCGGACAACGCTTTATAACTGAATTGGCAAATTACTATGCAAAAAAGCATGAGGTTATCATTGTTTTGTTAAGGTCGGGCGAATCATTTTATCCCTTACATCCAAAGATAAAAGTAATTGCTTTAGGCTATGCACATGAAGCAGGTCAATCAAAGATACAAGTGGCAGTGAGTGGAGTCAAAACCTTATTCAAGTTACGAAAGGTCATTCGGTCTATTAAACCCAAATTTGTTCTCAGTATTTTAAGTTCAACCAACATTCTTACCTTAATAGCCACGCGCTTTTTAAAGACGAAAGTATATGTCAATGACATTATGAGTCCTTATCGAAAACGATCAAAAGGGGAGAAGTATGCACGCAAGTTGTTGTATAAGAAAGCAGATGGTGTTATTGCGTTAACGAAAATTGCAAAGACCATGATTCAAGAAGAAACTAAATGTTCAAATATTACAGTCATACCTAATCCTGTAAAAGACATTGTGTTGGATAAGAATATAGGGAAAGAAAAAATTATTATTAATGTAGGACGCCTTGACAGTGCTAAAGGACAGCATTTTTTAGTGGAAGCATTTAACCAATTAAATCATACGGATTACAAGCTAGTTATTTTAGGAGAAGGCCCTAAACGAAGCCCTTTAGAAAAGTTAATCAAAGAACTTCACCTAGAGGAACGGGTTTTACTTCCTGGTGCAGTGGTTGATATAGATACATGGTTGGCAAAGGCTGAAATATTTGCATTCCCATCTGTGACAGAATCATGGGGAATGGCGCTGACAGAAGCGATGGCTGCTGGTCTCCCTTCGGTTAGTTTTGATTGTGAAGTGGGACCAAGGGAAATGATTGAGGATGGAAAAAATGGGTATTTAATTCCAGTAGGTGATGTAGACGGATTAACCGAAAAATTAAGGCAATTGATTGAACAGCCAGCCTTGAGAACAGCCTTGGGAAAGCAGGCAAAAATAGATGCGGAACAATATAAAATAGAAATAATAGGAGAGCGATTTTTTAATTTTTGCACAGCTAATGAATTTTGTTAAACCGTAATTATGTTATCAATAATAGTCTTATCATCAGATGGATACGCCGATTGTTGGCATCCTTTTTTCCAGAGTTTTAAAAAATATTTTCCCTTAAAGGATGAATATGAAATTCTGCTGAGTACCAATGAAAAAAAATATGAACATGAGGGACTTTTAATAAAAATGATAAATAGTGGTTTAACTACATCGTGGAGTAAGCGCTTAAAAAATTGTGTAAAACAAGCTAAATACGAAAACTTATTTGTGTTAACAGAAGATTTTTTTATTAGATCACCGTTAAATGTTGTCATGTTTGAAGGGTTTTTAGACCTTTTGCAACAACGAGATGATGTGGATCATATTCGACTGTTGTCTACCTACGACAGAACAAAATCAAGTCCTTCTAAATTTCCATCACTAGATTTGATTGACCCAAAGACTAAATTGAGATTTTTGTATCTTCCGGGTTTATGGAAACGGAAGGTATTGGCAAAATATTTATTTAACTTTGAAAGTGTATTTATGTCTGAAAAAATAGGAGATATTCGGTCTACCATTTACAAGGATAATTTCTATGCAATTTCGCGAAGTTATTATAAAAAACATGGGCAGTTTTATGACTGTACCCCGAGCGGCGCATTGTTTAAAGGAAAATGGTCAAAAGATTGGATTGTTCCATTTTTTGAACGTGAGAATATTGATATTGATTTAACAATACGAGGCTTTGCAACCCTAGATTTTCAAAAATCAACACGATTACAAAATAAAATGCAATTAATAAAACACCCAATTCCAACTATTCAGTCCTTTAGTACGTTATTGTGGTTAAAAATAAGAGGTATCTTAGGACTCATCAAAAAAAAATAAAATGAAAACAGTTATTCTTGCTGGTGGATTTGGCACCAGATTAAGCGAAGAGACAGGCGTTCGTCCTAAACCGATGGTAGAAATCGGTAACAAGCCAATATTATGGCATATTATGAAAATATTTTCAGCCCATGGGTTTAATGATTTCGTGGTTTGCTGTGGCTATAAAGGTCATATCATAAAAGAGTATTTCGCTAATTATTATTTAGACGACACCGATTTTACCATTGATTTACAAGATAATAAAATGGAAATTCACCGAAATAATACAGAACCTTGGAAAGTTACCTTAATTGATACAGGTAAAAATAGTATGACCGGAGGTCGAGTAAAACGAGTGAAAGATTACTTAAATGATGAGCCTTTTTTCTTGACATATGGAGACGGTGTTAGTGATGTGAATTTGACAGAGCTTCTCGCATTTCACAAAAAACAAGACAGTTTCGCAACCTTAACTGCAGTACAACCTCCGGGACGATATGGAGCTTTTAATTTGGACAATAAAGACAGTAAAATAACAAGTTTTAGAGAGAAACCCAAGGGAGATGGGCATGAAACGGCTTGGATTAATGGAGGGTTTTTTGTTTTAGAGCCTGAAATTTTTGATTATATAGAGAATGACCAGACCATTTGGGAAAGAGAGCCGATGGAAAACTTAGCAAAAGACAATAAGTTAGCTGCTTATAAACACAAAGGGTTTTGGCAGAGCATGGATTCATTGAGAGATAAGGAAGTATTAGTAGAACTTTGGAGTAAAGAAAATGCTCCGTGGAAAATTTGGTAGTATGCGAAGTACAGCAGTAGAAAAAAATAAAATAGTAGCAGAAGATTTAGCTTATATCTATAACGGATTGTCTGCAACGGAACTAGATAAATTAAAAGATTCAACTATTTTAATCACAGGATGTGGTGGCTTTTTAGGCTATTACTTTATGCATTTTTTTGCGAGTAATGCAGAGCGATTAAACTTACATGTGATTGGGTTGGATAATTTTTTAACAGGATCAAGAGGATGGTTAGAGACCTTAGATGCAGAAAACGATAGAGTAACGCTAAAAGAATACAATGTTATTACCGATGATATTCAATCGGTAGAAGGAGCAGAAGACGTAAAGTTTATTATTCATGCAGCCTCCATTGCTTCACCAATATTTTATAGAATTTACCCAGAGGAAACCATCGATGCGAATATTACGGGATTAAGACGGATGCTTGATTTTTATAAAACAAGATCCATTGACGGATTCCTATTCTTTTCGAGTAGTGAAATTTACGGAGATCCGTTTCCTGAGTTTATTCCAACAGATGAAAATTATCGAGGAAATGTTGCTACCATGGGACCACGTGCCTGTTATGACGAAGCAAAACGTTTTGGGGAGACCATGTGCTATATTTTTAACCAAAAATATAAGATGCCCATTTCTATTGCGAGGCCTTTTAATAATTACGGACCTGGAATGAATATTAATGATAAACGCTTGCCAGCAGATTTTGCAAAAGCTGTGCATGAGGGGAGAGATTTAACCATGTATTCTAATGGAAAACCAACCCGAACATTTTGTTATATTGCAGATGCAATTACCGGATACCTAAAAGTGATGTTACACGGAAAATTAGATGTGTTTAATATTGGGATTGATAAACCAGAAGTATCTGTAGCAGATTTCGCCAACTATTTTGCCAAACAGGCCAAAGAAATATACGACTATAAAGGAGCCGTTGTTTTTGACGTTTCAGATGATGAAGAGTATATGACCGATAATCCCAATCGACGCTGTCCAAACATAGATAAGGCAAAATCAATATTAGCATATAATCCTACCATTGAGGTTGAAGAAGGAATTGGACGCTATTTGACGTTTTTACGAATTAATAATGGAGAATTAATATGATTACAGTTTTAGGATTAGGGTTTGTGGGACTAACCACAGGCTTAGGTTTTGCAAAAATGGGGTTTGATACCTATGGTATTGACATTAATGAGGAACGATTAAATTCGCTAAAAAATTACGAAGTTCCATTTCACGAACCTCATTTAACCGAAGTATTAAAAGAAACTTTAGGGAAAAAATTTTTCTTAGCCGAAAGCTTTGAAAATGCTATAAAGAAAAGTGAAGCCATCTTTATTTGTGTAGGTACGCCATCTGCGGCTGATGGAAGTGCTGATTTGCGCTATATTTTACAGGCTATTGATCAAATATTGGCCGTAGATGATGCTAAGTTTAAGGTAATTATTACTAAATCAACCGTACCACCATCTACCGTTTCGACCAAAATTATTCCTTATGTAAAAGAGCGGGCGGCATCCTTGCAAAGAGCTATTGGATTTGCTTCTAATCCCGAGTTTTTACGAGAAGGCTATTGTTGGGAGGATTTTATTGAGCCAGATCGGATCGTTATTGGCGTAGAAGATGAGCAATCTAAAACTATATTAGATGCCATATATACCCCATTTGAAGCTCCAATACACTATGTGAGTTACAATTCGGCAGAGTTTATTAAATACTTGTCAAATACCTTGTTGTCTACCATGATTAGTTATGCCAATGAGATGTCAGTTATCGCGCATCAAATTGGTGATATAAACGTGTCGCAAGCCTTTGGTATTTTGCACGAAGACAAACGGTGGACGGGTACTCCTGCATCAATGAAAAATTATGTGTATCCAGGTTGTGGCTATGGTGGCTACTGTTTGCCAAAAGACACGGCAGCCCTAGCGAGTATTGCTAAAGAACACGGGGTAACGCCACACATGTTAACAGCCAACTTAAAGACCAATGCCAATATCAAAGATTATTTAATTGATATTGTTAGCGCTAAAGCACCAAAAAATTCATCGATTGGAATTCTAGGACTTTCCTTTAAACCAGCGTCCGATGATGTGCGTTTATCACCAAGTAAAGAAATGATTGATAAATTATTTGAAGCGGGGTATCAAAATATAAAGGCGTATGATCCCTTGGCAAATGCAGAATTTCAAAAGCATTATCCAGACATGAATATCGATTATAAAGATTCGCTTTCAACTTTGGTTGCGGATTCAGATTACCTCGTTGTTTTAACGGGCTGGAAAGAATTTAAAGAAAATAAAGAATTAATACATCAAAAGAACGTTTTCGACTTTAGATATATCTATTAAAAAACAACTATGAACTGTAGACATTGTAACACCGAATTAACAAATGTATTTGCCGATTTAGATTATTCACCCATATCTAATGACATGCTAACTGCGCAACAATTACACGCACCTGAGACCTATTATCCATTAAAAATATTTACCTGTAGTTCCTGTTTTTTAGTGCAGGTAGATGAAATGGAGAAGGCAGATCAAATATTTGATGAAGAGTATACCTATTTTTCGTCGTATTCAACGTCGCTCTTAGCACACTCTAAGAAGTATGTAGAGATGATGATTGATCGGTTTGGGTTTAATGAGCAGTCTCAGGTCATTGAAATCGCCTCTAATGACGGTTACTTATTACAATATTTTAAAGCACATAATGTACCCGTGTTAGGTGTAGATCCAACTGCCAATACGGCCAAAGTTGCTGCTGAAAAAGGAATTAAAACAATGGTTGATTTCTTTGGTGCAGATTTCGCAAAAGAAAAACTCGTTGGTAATGGGATTAAAGCTGATTTAATTTTAGGAAATAATGTATTGGCGCACGTACCTGATATTAATGACTTAGTTCAAGGTATGAAAGTAGCGCTTAAAGACGATGGGGTAATTACCATGGAATTTCCACACCTTGTGCGCCTTGTAGAAGATTGTCTGTTTGATTCAATCTATCATGAGCACTTTTCATATTTATCCTTTTATACGGTAAATAGAATATTTGAATCACAAGGCTTGCAAATGTTTGATGTAGAAATTGTACCAACCCACGGCGGATCTTTACGAATCTTCGCTAAACATAAAGAAGATCAAACTAAAGCAATCTCACCTAATGTAGCTGCCCTACTGAACGAAGAAATTAAAAAAGGTGTTAATTCCTTAAGTTATTATGTGGGTTACCAAGAACGGATTCAACAAATCAAGTATGATACTTGGACGTTTTTAATTGAGCAACAGAAAAAAGGTAAAACAGTTGTGGGTTACGGAGCGGCATCAAAAGGAAATACCTTGTTTAACTACTGCGGTATTAAAGGAGTAGACCTTATTAAATTTGTTGTTGACCTTTCGCCTCACAAGCAAAATAAATATTTACCAGGAAGCCATATTCCAGTGGTCGACGAACAGACTTTAAAAGATGAAAAGCCAGACTATGTGATTATTATTCCTTGGAATTTAACGGACGAAATTTCAAATCAATTGTCCTATATTAGAGCTTGGGACGGAAAATTTGTTAAGTTTATTCCAGAACTTACGATTATTTAAACTTTGATGAATTTGACTGAACATACAGATCAATCCAACACATTAATGTCATTGGTTGAAGAATTGTACCCGCTAAATAGAAGTATTACAGGGGATGGGGTTCGTCAGACGTTGAAAATCATTGAAAAACGCCTACCTTTAACCATTCATGAAGTGGCTACAGGAACCAAAGTACTTGATTGGGAGGTGCCCAACGAATGGAATATTAGAGATGCTTGGGTAAAAAATAGCAAAGGCGAAAAAATAATAGATTTTAAGGAATCTAATTTACACGTGCTTAATTACAGTACCCCAATTCATAAAAAGGTGAATCTTTCTGAGCTTACAGCACATGTTTTTACCTTACCAGAGCACCCTACATGGATTCCCTATCGCACCTCCTATTACAATGAAAACTGGGGGTTTTGCATGCGTCATGCTGATTTTTTAGAATTAAAGGAAGATGAGTATGAAGTCTTTATTGATGCCGATTTAGCAGCAGGACACCTGACCTATGGTGAATTTTATCATCAAGGTGAATTAACGGAGGAATTTTTATTGGTAACGCATATTTGTCACCCTTCATTGGCAAATGATAACTTAACAGGCATATCAGTAGCCGCGCACTTGGGGGCGATGTTACAAACGCAACAAACAAGGTACTCTTATCGCATCTTGTTTTTACCAGTAACTATTGGAGCCATTACTTGGCTCAGTATAAATGAAGCTAAATTAAACCGTATAAAATTCGGATTGGTGCTGTCTTTACTAGGTGATAATGGACCATTTCATTATAAAAAATCAAGACGAGGGGATACGTTAATTGATACCATTGTTGAAACATATTTTGAACATTCATCCGCGGCGAGTGAGTTGTTGCCATTTTCTCCATACGGATATGACGAACGTCAATTTTGTTCCCCAGGGTTTAATTTACCCGTGGGAAGATTAACACGAGCTGTACATGGAGAATTTCCTGAATATCATACTTCAGCAGATAATTTAACGTTTATAAATCAAACAAAGTTGAATGAATCCTTTGAAGTAATTAAGGAACTTATTGTAATGGCCGAGAATGATAAGACGTATTATAATACCAACCCAAAAGGCGAGCCTCAATTAGGTCGCCGAGGCCTGTTTAAAACCATTGGAGGACAGCGCAATACCAAGAATTTTCAAATGGCGTTGCTGTGGGTATTAAATTTATCAGATGGAGAGAATTCCTTAATTGACATATCAAAAAAATCAGGTCTTGATTTTTCTAGCATAAATGAGGCTACACAATCTTTATTAGCCGTAAATTTGCTGCAAGAGGTAGAGTTAATTAATTAACATAAATGAATTTAAATAAGCTTCAGGGTAAGAACATATTGGTTACAGGTGCGTCTGGATTTATCGGATCAAATTTAACATTTAAGCTAGTAGAATTAGGGATGAATGTTTACGGCGTGTCTAGAGCTGTACAGGAAAACACAATAAATTTACATTGGTTTCAAGGAGATTTGGCTGATGAAACCTTCGTAAATTCTATATTTGATTCAGTCAATTTTGATTATGTAATACATTTAGCAAGTCATGTCTTGGGGGCTAGAGATCAAAAGTATGTAGCAACTACATTTAAAGCAAATCTCGTCACGACCATTAACTTATTAAATGCAATTCACAATCACAAGGTCACCCGTTTAGTATTAGCGGGGTCTTTTGAAGAAGGAAAACAAAATATTGACACCCCAAGTTCACCATATGCAGCAGCCAAGATTGCAGCCTCAAATTATGCAAATATGTATTATCATTTGTATAATACACCCGTAACTACGGCAGCCTTATATATGGTTTACGGTCCTGGGCAAGTTGATTTAACAAAACTTATACCGTATACCATACTAAAAACGCTTAATGGAAAATCTCCAGAACTCACCAGTGGTGTTCGTATGGTAGATTGGATCTTTGTTGGAGATGTAGTCATGGGGTTAATTCACATGCTACTGGCAGAAAATATTGATGGGAAAACAATAGAGTTGGGTACGGGAAAATCAATTTCGATAAAAGAAATTGTACGTCAAACGGTTCGTCTTGTGGATAACACTATTGAACCTATTTTTGGAGCGACAAAGGATCGGCCGATGGAGCAGGAGAAAAATGCCGATGTAGAAAATACCTATCGTCAAATTGGGTGGAAGCCCACCGTAAATTTAGAAACGGGATTAGTAAAAACTATTGCATATTATAAACAATTGAATGGATAGCGCAGCAGTAAAATTCAATCATTATTTAGTAAACGTTTTGATATTGGCCCCTATTTTGGCTTTTGTCACTTACGCGGGTGCAGGTATGGATTTTCAAACGGTGGTTCAGTTGTTTTCGTATCTTGGCGTGGGCCTTGTTTTATTTATTCGCAAAAAAGAACAACGCGTAAATTTCCCCACCTACTTACTCTTTTATCTACTCTTTATTATCTATGTCTTTTATTCCGATTTATATCGGTTAGATCGCGAGTTTAAAGTTATTTATTTATTTAAGAATTATTTTATTGGGGGATTTAATTTGATGTTTATTATTGAAAACATAAGTATTCCTAAAAAACAGTTTTATTTTATCTTAAAATGGAGTAAAATACTGTTAATTATTGCGGTAATTGTCATACTATATCAGCAACTTATTGATCCTAATTTTTTCTTACGTGATGATTTAGTTAATCCTGAATTTGCACAAAGTGATAATGATAACCGATTGCCTTCCATTTATTCGTGGATTGGAAATATGGCGGCAGGATTTACTTTTGTACCCTTGTATATTTTTATTGTAGAGTATGAAGATCGCAGTAGAAAAAAGATCTTATTATGGTTAATTGCTGGGGTCTTATTTGTTTTACTAACCAAAGCGAGATGGACCATGCTAAATGGATTGTTAGTATTTGCCGTTCTATTTATTAAACATCAAGATACCACCAAACGGTTTTTGAAATATTTGGTCATTTTACCCGTGGTATTAGTTGGAACTTCTTTTGCCTTAACCTCCGTGGGGATTGATGTTAACGGAATTGTGGCAGAACGTATCCTTGAAAGCGATAAAAAAGATATCAATGAAAAGTCAGCGAGTTCTAGGCTTCTAGCATTTACCATTTTCAATAAATTTTTTAAGGAAAACCCTGTATTTGGAACAGGAAATATTAAATATGGAATGGGAGGCACGGGGCAACAAACCTATAAAATGAGACGGGCATTAGCAGGGAAATCATCTCAAATCCACGTTGGTTATTTATCTCTACTATACCTGTATGGAATTGTTGGCGGATTCTTTTTCCTCGCATTTCTGTTTTTAATTATGCGGAAGTTTTATCGAGATGCTAAAATTACAGGCATGTGGGCACCCTTTCTAGGGTATTTAGGATTTGTTCTGGCCAATGGTACTTTAGTAACGTTTGATACCTTTCAAATTGGTTTGTTGTTAATGATAGTGGTGAATAAGTATTTCGTAGAACACAGTAGAATTGAAATTGAACCTAGTAGAAATCAAATGGAAACCATTCAATGATTGATAAAATTAAAAAATTCTTTCAAGGGCATGAACGTACCGTGAAAGCGAAGAAGAATATTGCAGCTTCCTTAGTTATTAAAGGTATGAGTATGGTTGTGGGTTTTCTTTTGGTGCGAGTTACCATTGATTATCTAAATAAAGATGTCTATGGAATATGGCTAACACTAACATCCTTGATAGGATATTTTACATTTTTTGAGATTGGCCTAGGAAATGGATTAAAGAATAAATTAGCAGAAGCACTGGCAGTAAAGGATTATGCCTTAGGAAAGATATATGTCAGTACCACCTATGCCATCTTGGGGATGGTGATTTTAGTAGTGGCGACCATTTTTTTCATTGCAAATTTTTTTATCGACTGGACCGTCGTGTTAAATACAGAAAAGTCCTTGTCTGTTGAATTGAGAAATGTGGCTTTTGTGGTATTCGGATTTTTCTTTATCCGATTTTTAATTCAATTAATGAATATTGTACTTTTGGCCGATCAACGTCCCGCCGTGGCTAATTTATTTGGTCCTATTGGAAATTTAATGGTGTTGATATTAGTCTTTATTCTTACACAGACTACAGAAGGATCTTTAATTTATATTAGTTGGGTATTTAGTGGA
>JGI24723J26617_10000518_pt1 | contig 37770 bp, 37 predicted proteins | sample Cruoilmetagenom6_FD_26617 | JGI IMG/M metagenome (IMG submission 26617) | reverse complement strand
TACGGCTTGGCCGATAAAAAATATGTGGCAGAACAGTTGGCGGATAAATATTCCTATATTGATATTGACAAGGTAGGTATTTTTGGACACTCAGGGGGCGGATTTATGTCTACTGCAGCGATGTTGGTGTATCCTGATTTCTTTAAAGTAGCTGTTTCGTCAGCGGGTAATCATGACAACTCGATGTACAATAGTTGGTGGAGTGAAACGCATCACGGTGTAAAAGAGGAGCTTCAAGCCGATGGAAGTGTAAAGTATATCTACGATATTGACAAAAACCCAGAACTTGCCGCTAACCTAAAAGGGAGACTCTTGTTAGTCACGGGTGATGTGGATAATAATGTGCATCCAGGAGCAACCATCCGTATGGCCAATGCATTAATTAAAGCCAATAAGCGTTTTGACTTTATGTTGATGCCAGGGCAACGTCATGGATTTGGATCTATGAACGAATATTTCTTCTGGTTAACTGCCGATTACTTTAGTAAGCATCTATTGGGTGTAGAGAACACTGATGTGGATATGGTGGAAATGAATCGCGATAAGCCCATGACGCGCTAAGTACGTCATTTAAAAAAAATGGCTCAAGTAAGCGCCACACAAACATCTAAACAACCAGCGTCATAAGGCGCTGGTTTTTTTGTAAGAGAGATTGAGCTTCAAGGGGTATACTAAAGCGGTATAGATGCTACGTAGGTTGCATATCCTTTTTAGCAAGTGCTTCATAGGTTATTAAACAAGCAGTCAGTNAATGAAAAAGTGAGGCGAATTAACACGCGGGCGTGGTTGATTCGATAGCCTATTTAATTCAGGGGGTACAAATCTAGCCATCGGATAGGTCCTTTTCAGTGGGTATGATGGCCTACCTTGTATAAATAGGTTTATAAGGGCTTTGCAGTACATAAGTCCACCATGCTTATCAAGCGGTGTATGGTATAAGATGTACGAGCGTTTTCTGTAAAATGTGATAATTTCCTACACGTATTGTTGTAATTTTTTAAAATAATTTATTTGGCTAACCCTTGAGCGTTATAAATTGAGTAAAAATTAAGTTGCAAGGAAATTAAGGTTGCCCCCTAAAACCTATCCGTCAACCACTTATATACATCGTTCCCGTTGGCAAACAACAGCAAGGCGATCAGTAGAATGAAACCGGCCACTTGGGCATATTCTAAGAACTTATCGCTTGGCTTGCGCCCTGAGATCATTTCGTAAAGGGTAAATACCACATGTCCTCCATCTAAGGCAGGAATAGGCAGTAAATTCATAAACCCTAACATAATGGATAGGAAGGCTGTAATATTTAAAAAGGTTTGCCAATCCCAGGTCGCTGGAAAAATAGATCCAATAGACATAAATCCACCCAAACCTTTATAGGCCCCAGTTTTAGGATTGAGTACTTTTTTAATTTGACCAATATAGTCTAATAAGGTATTATAGGCTTTTTTAAATCCACCAGGAATTGCTTCGGCAAACGTATACGTTTTGTTTTTGAGGCCGATAATCCCTAATTTACTCAGGTCAACTCTACTCACATTAGCAGGGAAAACACCAATAGTTCCGTTGTTAGAAATGGCAACGTCAATATTTTGTTCAACGCCGTCTCGTTTAACGGTAATTGGAATGGTTTGATTGGCATAGGGGAGGAGTTTCGCTTTTGCTTCGTCAAAATAGCTAATGGGTTCATTGTTGATAGCAACAATCATATCCTTCTTTTTTAATCCGCTATTCACATTGGCGGTACTATCAGGGATGGATCCAATAATAAAAGGCATACGGTACATTAAAAAGCTGCCTTCGTCACGTCTTCGCTCAACTAAGTCGGCAATAAAATCAACAGGAATATCCTTTTTTATAATTTCTCCATCGCGTTCAATGGTATAGTTGTGTCCGTTGATAAAGTTAATGATCAATCGGTCAAACTTTTCTACTGGTTCATCGTCAACTTTTAATATTTTATCTCCAGTTTGTAGGCCTATTTTCTCACCGAGTTCTTGCACCCAGATTCCATCTTTTACACTTTCATTCGGAATGTATTGCTCACCCCAAATATTGAGGATGAAAATATAAATCACAATCCCTAAAATAAAGTTTACGGTCACACCCCCTAACATGATAATTAAACGTTGCCATGCGGGTTTAGAACGAAATTCATAGGGTTTAGGCTCTTCCTTCATCTGTTCCGTATCCATGCTCTCATCAATCATTCCGGCAATCTTTACATATCCTCCAAGCGGAATCCATCCAATCCCGTATACGGTATCCCCAATTTTCTTTTTAAAGAGTGAAAATTTATAGTCAAAAAACAAGTAGAATTTTTCAACCTTTGTTTTAAATATTTTAGCAGGAATGAAATGCCCTAACTCGTGTAACACGATTAGGATTGATAAACTCAATAAAAATTGAGAAACTTTAATAAATATATCCATATTTAAATTGATTGTTCTTTAGCAAGCCACAAATGTATGATTTTCTAGCCAAACGGTTGGCTTATCATGCGTTTAAAAGTATGTTAAATAGTGTGGTGTCAACTTGTGTTGAAGCGTCTTTAAACGATACCTATTGCTCCTTAAGAATCGTTTTATGAAGCGTGCCTTGATTGGTTTGGATTTTTACCATATGAATGCCAAACCCAATGGGTTTTAAGTCGATGGATGCCATAGGATTAGACTCTTCGAGTACTAATTTGCCGAGCATATTGAAAATAGAAACCTTTTCAACTACCGCTTCACTGTTGTTGTGTACTTTGAGAAAACTTTTTGCGGGATTGGGATACAGGGAGATTTCTTGATTTAGCACCTCTTGATCTACGCCAAGTTTTACAGTATTATTACGTGAGATTAGTTGATAGTCTGGGTCAACCAACACCTCGTCAATTCGAAAGGGAATATACCCGTCAAAATTTTGTTTATCTTCACTAATTTCCAAACGGATAATTTGTGACGTACCATCTTCTGCCACCACTTTTATAGGTAACGGCATTTCAAAAAATGATACAGCGTCATCTGATTGCGTTTGACTTGCAATAATGTGGATGACATTAGCATTGTTTTGATACCAATTGATTTCGTAGGAAGGATAGCCTTTTCCCGTGATCCAATCGTTAAAAAATTCTGTTAAATCGGTGTTGCTCGTTTCCTCTAAAACGCGTTTAAAATCCGCTAGTGTTGAGTTTTCAATGTTTTTTTTCTGATGAAAGGCGTATGCGCGAATCGCTTTTTGGTAAACCTCATCACCCAATTTGTAATTCAACATGTGTAAGACCATAGTCATCTTTAAATAACTGGGATCCATGAATTCAAATGACGTGATTTTGGCGACCGCGTCTTCTCTCCAATCTACAGGTTCTTCATTTAAGGTGTAAGGTTCAGAAACTGCCTTTTGAGACACAATTTCATTGAGATAATAGTTTCGGATGTCGAGTTCCGATTGCGCGCAGATAATTCCTGAAAAAATCAGGAAAAAAAATAGGGGAATTTTTTTCATAAGCAATACCTTTGTCAATACATCTGAATATAGATGGTGACAGCTACAAATATATAAAAAAATATTATGGATTTATCGTTTTTTAAAAAGTCGTTTCCAACATTAAAAAGATTGGGTTTACTGTTTGTGATTATGGTAGCCGTTGGGTATTTTTTAATGAAACCTAAAGCTAGACTCCCCATCTACAATCCGGCGGATGTAAATCCTCGGCTAGTTGATTCTTCAATAAGACATATAAAAAATAACCATAAAATTGCTGATTTCTCATTGGTGAACCAAAACGGAAAGACCATCACGCAAGACGATTATAAAGATAAAATTTATGTAGCCGATTTCTTTTTTACTCGCTGTCAAACCATTTGTCCAATTATGACCACAAATATGGCCGAACTTCAAGCTCATTTTTTAGCGGATGATGAAGTGCGTTTCTTGTCGCATTCGGTTACACCGGTTATGGATAGTATTCCAGTGCTTAGAGCGTATGCAGATCGCAAAGGGGTAATTGATGGAAAGTGGAACCTGGTTACCGGAGATAAGCAGGCAATCTATGAATTGGCACGTAAATCATATATGGCTGTACTTGATGAAGGAGATGGAGGGGCGCAAGATTTTATTCATACCGAACAATTTATCTTAGTAGATAAAAAGAATCAAATTAGAGGGTATTATGATGGAACTAAGCCCGAAGATATTGAACAAATTATAAAAGATATCACCATTCTAAAACAAGAATATTCGTCAAAATAGGAGATTGGAAAAAAGGAGGACGGATTATGACAAATGTCAGTGTCCATTTCAAAAAAAAACTGTACTTTCGCATCGTATTTATAATCAATCTAAATAAAAATTGAACCTAACAATTGCTTCATTGGCCATCGGCGAACAGGGGATTATTCAGCAAGACGTGCATGGAAAAATTCCGCTTAAACTATTAGAAATGGGATGTTTTCCTGGTGCTACTGTTGAATTAATTCAAATAGCTCCTTTTAAAGATCCGCTTTATATTAGGGTAAATGGAAGTCATTTAGCGATCCGAAAGGAAACCGCGGAATTGGTTGAAATTGAGATAAGCGAAAATTTATGCGAGACGCTGAAATTATAAGAGTTGCTTTAGTTGGAAATCCCAATACTGGAAAATCATCACTTTTTAACGAACTCACCGGGTTAAAACAGAAGGTGAGTAACTATCCGGGGGTAACGGTAGAACGTCGGATTGGTACAGCCAAAATTGCGAAGGATGTTACCGCTATTATTAGTGATTTGCCGGGGACCTATAGTATCAACCCAACCTCTTTAGACGAAAACATAGTACTTCAAACCTTCCTTAATACGGAGGTTGAAGATTATCCAGATGTAGTAGTTTTAGTGGCCGATGTAGAAAATTTAAAGCGAAACTTATTCCTTTTTACCCAAATTAAAGACTTAGAGATTCCAGTCATTTTGATTATCAATATGGCCGATCAAATGAAGAAGAGGGGGATTTGTATTGACATTGATCAATTAGCGCAAGAATTAAATTCTCAAGTCATTCTGATCAGTACAAAAAAGAATCAAGGTATTGATCGCGTAAAGACTGCCATCCAAAAATATAAAGAAGTTCCTGTAGGGCCCTTTACAAAAATAGCCTCACGAATTGACCCAGATTTCTTCCCCTCATTAAATAAACAATTGGCCGATATTCCATTGTATAAATCGTGGCTTTTACTCACCCAGCATCAACATATTCAAATTGAGCCAGCACTAAAGAAACGTATTGAAAAGGTTGATTTAAAGGGGCATAATTTAGCGAAGATGCAAAATCGTGAAACCATTTTGCGCTATCAATTTATTAATAATATCCTAAAGAAAACCTATTCGGTAGATACCGACGCTGCTACAGGGCTTCGCTTTAAACTCGACAAAATTCTTACTCATAAAGTATATGGTTATGTCATTTTTGCGGCCATCTTATTAATGATTTTTCAGTCTATTTTTGACTGGGCTACAGTTCCAATGGACTTTATCGACGGTAGTTTTGCCACCATGAGCTCTTGGGTTAAATCGCAGTTGCCCCCGGGCGTTTTTACCGAGTTAATCACGGAAGGGATTATTCCCGGCATTGGCGGTATAATTATTTTTATACCTCAAATTGCTATTCTGTTCACCTTTGTTGCGGTGCTAGAAGAAACGGGGTATATGAGCCGTGTGGTTTTTTTAATGGATAAAATTATGCGTCGTTTTGGAATGAGTGGGAAAAGCGTAGTACCATTAATTTCAGGGACAGCCTGTGCTATTCCTGCGATTATGGCGGCCAGAAATATTAATGGATGGAAAGAGCGATTAATCACCATTTTAGTTACACCGTTTACCACCTGCTCAGCACGGTTGCCCGTATATGCCATTTTAATTGCCTTGGTTATTCCACAAACCCGCTACGGAATATTTAGCCTACAAGGCCTAACCTTAATGGGATTATATTTACTTGGGTTTGCAGCTGCCTTGACTTCGGGGTATGTTCTACACAAAATACTCAACATAAAAACCTCAAGCTTTTTTGTGGTAGAATTACCAAATTATAAACTTCCAATTCTTAAAAATGTAGGCATTACAGTCTATGAAAAAACAAAAGCCTTTGTGTTTGGGGCTGGAAAAATAATTTTAGCCTTATCAATTGTCTTGTGGTTTTTAGCAACGCACGGGCCATCTGATTTTAAAAATGCGGAACGCATAGTAACTGAACAATCGGTAAACAAGGATAATGAGCAATTATTAAATCAAGAAATTGAAGCCTATAAATTAGAAAATTCATACATAGGAATTGCTGGTAAAAGTATTGAACCCGCTATTAAGCCACTGGGTTATGATTGGAAAATAGGTATTGCTTTATTGACTTCTTTTGCGGCAAGAGAGGTGTTTGTGAGTACCTTAGCAACGATTTATAGCGTAGAGGATGACGAAGAGACCAATACGATAAAACAACGGATGGCCGCTGAGATTAATCCCGATACCGGAAAAGGGAGGTTTAATTTGCCCGTGGGTATGTCACTTATGATTTTTTATGCCTTTGCCATGCAGTGTATGAGTACGCTTGCCATCGTAAAAAAGGAGACCAACAGTTGGAAATGGCCTATTTTGCAGTTTGTAGGAATGACCGTATTCGCTTATGTTGCTGCTTTAATAACGTATCAAATCTTTAGCTAATGTTTCAAGAAATTGTGTTGTATATCGTTGTCGGCTTCGCCTTGTTATTTTTACTTCGAAAACTAATCGGTAAAAAATCGAAAGCGGGATGTAACGATGACTGTGCCTGTCACTAACTTTTTGATAATACGATTTTCTCTACTTGTTTATCGACCAATTGCTGATAAAATTGCTTTAATGCTACATAGTAGTTTGGTCCAAATAAAGCACTATTAATTTTAAGGTGAGATAAGATTTGTAATTTATTTCCTTTTACCACTGCCATAAATTTATAACTACCTAATTGATCAGGGAGGCCTATGGCTAAATCTTCAGGGATAGACGTTATGGTATATCCTTCAGGAATTTCAATAGATACAGCATAATTTTCTTCCCAAGGGGTTCCAAAATCAACTGGGAATTCTCGGGTAGCTAATTTAAATGGGTTTTCGTCTTCTGTCAGGTAGAGTAACGGAGCGATATATAATTTATCTCCAATCATTTCCATATGCTGATCACTTGAAAATTGGGCATTAACCATAACGGGCTTGCTTAAATCGAGGTCATTCGAGATTCGCATATGCTCAATTTCTATACCTCCGTAATCTTTTTCAAATTTGCTTTTTAGATTATCTTGTGCTACCCCTGCATAACTAGTGCGATAGTGCAATGCGCTATGATTATCAAATACCGTTCTCGAATTCCCTTCAATGCCCTCGTCTATCACCTTTACCGCTAATGTGGTTTTTTCTGAGGCATATTGATTGGGAAAAAGATTGATAGCCATTGAGCTTCCATCTTTTCGTACCAGTCTTCCTTGCCAATTAATGGTGCGAATGGGTAAAACATTGGGGAGGCTATAGGGTTCGGTGGCATCCAAGAGCACTATGCCAGCGGGAAGTTCAACGGCGGCAATGACATAATTAAACCCATCTGTGGTTGGAAAGATAGGGATGCCATGATTTCTTGTGCTGGTGAGTACAGGGTTCGCATTTAGACCCACTTCGCGCAACATAGCCACAAGATTTAAATTTAGCTCGGCAACATTTCCTACACCATCTTTATATGCTTTACGTACCCCGTTAGTAGTGTAAATTCCTGTATAGTCATTCCACTTTAGTTTCGATTTTACAAAGTTAAAAACGCTAATAATCTTTTCGTTGGTAGGGGCAGAAGCATTAACTGCACGTACTAATTCATCTTTAAAATGACCACTTTTAGTTAATTGACCTCCAAAACCCTCGCTCTCATTAATAGTTTTAGAGACATCATCCCACGTTGTTGCATAATAGTCGATTTGAGAATTTGGAAATTGGGTACTCGTTAATTCATAATTTAAACTACTTCTATAATTCTGAATATTGTTGACATAAGGCTCATCTTTCAGGGCGGGAACATCCGTTAAATGACATTCGGTTACTATCGATTTAAATTCAATTTTCTCAATACTCTTTTTACTGTTTTCTCGCCAATTTTCATTGTCTGAGGCGATATAAGAAATCGATGAATTTGTTGTTGAATTTGATAAATTGAATGGGAGAAAACCCTTCGATACATTTTTAAAGGTAAAATATTCTGGGATGACCACTTTTGAGTCTATTTTTTTGATGGGAATAAAGGCTTGAAGGTTGACGTCGTCAATTTTCCAAAAAAACGGCGATGTAATGGCGTATTCCCATTCTACAATACCACCTTCGTTGAGGTTGGGCATTGTAAATTTTTTCTGATCCCAATACTTATTAATGTTTTCTTCAAAAATTTCCTTATTGCTGAGTTTTGTTTTGGTAACCTTACCGTTTTCTAGGTTATAGGTAAATGCTTTCAGACTAACTGTTTCGCGCTCGTTGTTGTTATACAGTTTAATTGTTTTAGAAGCCCATTGAAATCCATCTTTATCATAAAGTTTAATCCGTTCATGAATGGTGGTAATAAGACGCCATCCTTGATTTTGGTAATATTCAAATTTGGTCGTTCTGTTTTTGTACAGTATTGCCGCATGGGCCGAGCTATCTAAAGGATATGATTGTTCTGTTAATTCTTCTTTTGAAACTTTTCCAAACTTATAATTTTGCGCTTGCACGGGAAAAAAGAGCACGCATAAAATAAGGGTGAGTAACGGGCGGATCACGTTCATGATTTCGATTTTAGTAGGGCGATTTTTGCTTTGTCATACTTGACAATAGCGCGACGAAAATCGCGGTAAGCCGTATACTCTTCGGCCTCGTATTGTCCTTGTTTAAGTAGCAGTTCGCGAGTGAATTTTAGTTGGTGATTAGGTAATTTTTCTACCGTCATAGAATAGGAGCCAAATTGATTTGTAAGGTCAATATTACTTGGAATTCCCTCTAAGGTATATTCCTCTGGGTAGGTGATGGTGTAGGTGTCTACATCGTAATAACCATACGGTAAGTCGAAGTCGAGTTTTCGATTAGAATATCGTTTTGGAATGCTCGAAAACCGATTAAAGGCATTGAGGTTAACCAACATTCGGTCTCCGCTAAAGGAGGCGTAATTAACAGCATTTACAACTAATTTTTCATTAAAACGAATACTATCTCTATCGTTAGTAAATGTAGATTCTTCTAGTGTAAGATTATTTAGATAAGGCCAGTAATTATCTTTGTAATGGGTTTCTATTTCTCGTTTTGATGCTTTTTCTAAATAAAAGTGATCATCGTATTGGATGCCTGAGGTTTGTATTTCAACCGCTCCTTGTATAGTGCCTTTTGAGTCAAGGGTGATGCTTGCGTTTGTAAATTGTGCATTCTCTTTGGTGTTGTAGGTTCCCGTGTGTTTTAGTTCTCCACCTTCAGGCGTTAGAACTAACACGGTACGGTCGGCTGTAAAGGTGCCTTGGTAGCCAAAGGGAACAGACTGATTGGTACATTCTAGCCAAATATCACGATCTGGTTGTGGCACATATAAGATGACATGATTACCTTGAACCGAAATCAAGTCTTTCTCAATATCTCGCTTGTTATCGGCATAAACAGCCGTGTAATAGGATTCCACATTAGCAGCATCCATTAAGGCTTTTGTATAATTTGTTAAGGCTTTACAATCGCCATAACTCAACCGGTCAACTTCACTAGCAAGCATCGGCATCCAGCCTCCAATACCCACTTGTACACTGATATACCGGGTCTTTTTTTGTACATAATCATAAACAATTTTAGCACGTTCAACGGGGTCTTCTACGCCTTTAACCATCTGCTGAATACGTTGTTTGGTCGATTCGGGTAAATCTAAGCGAGAGCTAATAAGGTTTTCATACATCCATCGTCCAAAATCTTTCCAACTTTCTGCACTTCCATCATAACCTTCTAAATGAAATTTATTCAAGCCAAATCGCGCTGTGGGAGTGGTTTTATTTAAACCTGGATTCATTTCTTCATACGAAATTGCAGGCGTATTTGTTAAGGTGTAAGTTCGTGCTGTAGCTGTTGTTTTTTTTTCAACGGTAAACGCCTCCATTTGATTTTCTAAGGTTTGTAAGGTAAGCCCTTCCGGAAAATGAATCTTAAACTGATTGTATTGTATACTTTGATTGTAATTGCTAATAGGTTGCCAGCTGCTAATAAATGCCGTGTTTTTAGTTTCAATTTCAAATTCGTAATAAAACGTATAAGGGTATACAGTAGGCACATGGCGATAGTGTTTTAAGCGACCATCGTTAAAAAGCGACATACCATCAGCGGCCGAATAATCATCAAATTTTGATTTATTTACCTTGAGTTGCACCTTCCCGTTAGCATCATAAACAGTAGCTTTGATGTTTTTAATTTGTGTATTCTTGTCGTAATGCACCACAAGTTCTGAGGCATCATCGGCAAATTTATTTAAAACTGTGACCGCTGAGCGTACCTGAATCGTCATGTTTTTTTGATTTTCAATGACAACATTGGTCTCTTTAAATCGAACCACCGAATTGGCGTTTTTACTTAAATTTGACGGGATTGAGGCAATAGACAGATCAATTTCTTGGGCTTGACTATACGGTATTAAGAGTAGTAAAAAAAAGAAGTGGGTTAGGTTCAATTTCATATACATAGCATTTAGCGACTATAAATATATGAAATTAATTTTTTAGTTGAGAATCGAGTAAAATGGTGACCGGACCGTCATTGCAGAGGTCTACCTTCATGTCTGCTCCAAACACCCCAGTTTTAACGGGTTTTCCGAGTTGCATAGATAATTTTTGAATAAAATCGGTATAGATCGGGATGGCAATTTCAGGTTTAGCTGCATTTAGATAGGACGGGCGATTACCTTTTTTTGTGCTCGCCATCAAGGTAAATTGGCTAACCACAAGTATTTCGCCATGTATTTCCATGACATTTTTATTCATCACCCCATTTTCATCCGCAAAGATGCGCATGTGTACGGCTTTTTTACAGCACCAATCTAGGTCTTCTGGTGTGTCGGCGGGACTAATACCTACCAAGAGAAGTAGGCCTTGGCCTATGGCACTGTGTTGTTGTTGATTGATGTGTACTGATGCGTGCTGAACGCGCTGAATGACAAGTTTCATACAAGTGTGTTAAAAAAAATCTAAACGGTAATTTTCTTGTTCTTCTTCTAAAAGTTGTACATAACTTTCATATCTTGAGGTGGCTATTTCTCCATCTTCAACGGCCTTTTTCACGGCGCATTGGGGCTCATTAACATGTAGGCAATTGTTAAATTTACAGGCCGATTTACGCGTGAATATTTCGCGAAAATAATCCCCAACTTCCTCTTTGTTAAAATCTACCACGCCAAAGCCCTTTATTCCAGGAGTATCAATAATAGCTCCGCCAAAAGGTAAGTCAAACATCTCAGCAAAAGTAGTGGTGTGCTGTCCTTGTCGGTGTTGTTGCGAAATCAACGAGGTTTTTAAGGAAAGTGAAGGGTCAATAGCATTAATTAAGGTAGATTTTCCAACGCCCGAATGACCTGCAACCATACTTACCTTGTCTTTCATCATGCTTTTTAATTGTTCAATATTGATGCCCTCAGTAGCAGAGATTTCAAGACAAGTATAGCCAATGTCACGGTAGGTTTTAATTAGGGCATCTTTTGCGGTAATGAGGTCTTTATGATACAAATCAATTTTATTGAACAATAGAACTGCCGGTATTGAATAAGCTTCAGCAGTGGCTAAAAAACGATCAATAAACTTAGGATAGGTAGGNGGATTGTCAAGGGTAATCATCAAAAAGACCTGATCTATATTCGCAGCAATGATGTGGGTTTGCTTTGAGAGGTTAACAGATTTTCGAATGATATAGTTTTTTCTAGGATAAATCTTAGTTATAATTCCTTGCTCACTTCCGGGTTCAAGTTCAAATTCAACCTGGTCACCTACAGTAACGGGATTAGTACTTTTAATACCATCCATTCTGAATTTTCCACGAATGCGACACGCAGTAATGGCATTGTCATATTTGACAAAGTACCAGCTTCCGGTCGATTTTGTTACAAGCCCTTTCATTTTCAAATTTTAACAAAAATAAGGATTATTCTATTCTAATGCGGCAAACATCCGTCAACTTGACTTTTTTTAATTAATTTTAGAGCATAATTCTAAAATAACTAACCGATGAAATTAGGGAAATACATCGTGCTTATTGTGCTGCTCTTAGTGGTAGGCACCTCAATCTATGTAGCTACACTAGATAATACATACCGTGTTGAGCGAAGCAAAATTATTGAGGCTCCAATTGAAGTAGTCTACAATCAAATAATCGATTTTAAAAAATGGCCGTCGTGGTCGCCATGGATAGAGCAAGAACCACAAGTTGATTTAACCTATGGAAATCAAACTGCCGGTGTAGGGGCAAATTATAGCTGGAATGGTGAAATCATTGGAGCCGGTAATATGATTACCCTAGCCGCTCATGCCCCAGATAGTATTACCCAGAAAATTAACTTTACCGCACCTTTTGAATCGAGCGCTGATATTTATTGGAAACTTACAAAAGTACCCAGTGGAACGGAGGTATCATGGGCTATGCAAGGGGAAATGGATTTTATGATGAAAGGCTATATGGCCTTTTCAGGCGGAATGGATATGCAAATTGGCCCTGATTACGAACGCGGTTTAGTGAAGTTAGACAGTGTGACAAAGGCGGCAATGAACGAGTTTACTGTAAAAGTAAATGGCGTTACAGAGCATGGAGGCAGCTTTTATATTTACAATTCTGCGTCAACTAATATGAGCCAAGTAGGCGCTAAAATTCAAGAATTAATGCCAAAGGTTGGGGCCTATGTAGCCGCACAAAATATAAGCCAAGCTGGAATGCCATTTACCTTATACCACAAAATAGATCAAGAGAATAATGGCGTGATTATGAGTTGTGCTGTGCCAATTTCTGACCGAATCACCCTAGGTGATGATACGGGCCTCTTAATGGGAGAATTAAAGCCTTTTAAGGCAGTGAAAGTTACCCTAAAGGGAAACTACACTAATCTGCAGTCGGCATGGTCTGCTGGCTATGACTATATAGCAGATAATCAATTAACCGCTGATCCATTAAAACCAGCCCTTGAAGTATACACGAATGATCCGGGAAAGTTTCCAAATCCGGCCGATTGGATTACAACCTTGTATATACCGGTAAAATAGGGCTAACGCCAGATTAAAATAATTGCTTTCCTGACTGATAATGTCATTGAAAATGGATAATTTCACAAACCTGACAGGTTTTTAAAACCTGTCAGGTTTGATTTTACTGCCACTTTTTTGTCAACCTAGTCGCTCACTTCACTCAATTCCTTTTGTCGAAAACAACCCACCACATGGTCGTTGACCATACCTATGGCTTGCATAAACGCATAGATAACTGTTGACCCTACAAATTTAAATCCCCGATTTTTTAAATCCTTTGAAAAGGCGTCCGATAAGGGCGTCGTAGCGGGTACCTCGGCCTGTGTTTTAAACGTGTTTTGTATCGGTTTTCCATCGACAAATTGCCAACAATACTTCGAGAATGAACCGTACTCTTGCTGAATGTTCATAAAGGCTTTGGCATTGTTGATGGCCGCTTTTATTTTGAGCTTATTACGGATGATTCCTGCATCTTGGAGAAGGGCTTGGTATTTTTCCTCATCGTAGATGGCAATTTTTTTATAATCAAATTGATCAAAGGCCGCATAGAAGTTTTTACGTTTTTTTAAAATGGTAATCCAACTTAAGCCAGCTTGAAAGGTTTCTAAGAGGAGGAATTCAAATAGCCTCGTATCCTCAAAAACGGGAACACCCCATTCGTGATCATGGTAAGCAATATATAAAGGGTCTGTTCCGCTCCAAAGACATCGATTTTTTAGCATATTTTATTTTTCAGCAAAGATAGTTTTTAAATGCAATAGAGGTGTAGGCTAAACTTTTACCCTTAACTTTATGCAGTAGGATGCGCTTATCCGGAAGCAATGTTAACTTTTTCATTCTATAATTTCACCGTACCTTTAAGGGATGAATTTGAGTTATTGGGAAATAAACAGTTGGTTTAGTGAAATGGATGTCGCTGTGGTAGGGAGTGGCATTGTAGGGCTTAATACGGCCATAAATATTAAAGAAAAGTGGCCAAAGACAAAGGTAATTATTCTTGAAAAAGGGGCCTTACCCGAAGGGGCGAGCTCAAAAAATGCGGGCTTCGCTTGTATGGGAAGTTTGTCGGAAATCCTGGATGATTTGCAATCGCATACGGAAGATGAAGTGGTGCGCTTAGTGGAGCAACGTTGGGAGGGACTCAAGCTTCTTCGTACCTTAGGTGATGCCGCAATTGGGTATGAACAATTTGGGGGCTATGAAGTGTTTACATCTTCGGCAGCACTGCACGCCTATGTAGCGCAGGTAGATGCCATTAATACATTGCTTAAACCATTGTTTCCGTCTCCGGTATTCTCGGTCGTACCGAATACTTTTGGCTTTGCGCAGGTTAATGATGCTATGATTTTTAACCCCTTTGAAGGTCAAATTGATACGGGTAAAATGATAAAACAGTTACTCTTTAAGGCGGCATGCTTACAGATTCCAATACTCAATAACTGTACAGTATCTAGCTATGTGGATCTTGGAGATGTGGTGAAAATCCACACCAATATTTACGACTTTACCTGTAGAAAACTATGCATTGCTACTAATGGTTTTGCCGCTCAATTAGTAGACGAATCTGTGCGTCCAGCACGTGCCCAAGTACTCATTACTAAACCCATTAAAGGATTAAAACTGCGCGGAACTTTTCATTTAGAAAAAGGGTATTATTATTTTAGAAATGTGCAGGATCGAATTTTACTCGGGGGCGGACGAAATTTAGATTTTAAAGGTGAGGAAACCACGCATTTTGGACTTACCAACATCATTCAAGATGAACTCGATCGCGTATTAAAGGAGGTCGTATCTCCCGGTCAAAAGGTTGAGGTGGCACACCGATGGAGCGGAATTATGGGGGTTGGATCGCAGAAAAAACCAATCATCAAGGCCCTGAGTGACCACGTGTATTGTGGCGTACGTATGGGAGGAATGGGGATAGCTATTGGAGCTAAAGTAGCTAAAGAAATTGTAAATATCATTAAAATGGATTAATTTTTGACGGTATCTTCGTAACCTAAATGAATCACATGAAAAATATTTTGTTACCCGTACTTTTTTTAAGTCTTTTATGTCAAACGTCTTTAATGGCACAGGATAAAGCGACGGTAAAATTTCAAATAAAGAATTTTGGACTCAACGTACTCGGAAGTTTTGAAGAGGTACGTATTACACCGTCAATTGATTTATCTCAATTAAATACAAGTACCTTAGTAAGTGAAATTCAAGTAACTTCCATAAAGACAGGAAATGGGAAGCGAGACACCCATCTTCGAAGTGCAGATTACTTTGAAGTGGAAACCTATCCGACCATCCGTTTAGTCGCTAAAAAAATAATTGAAATTAGTCCAGGACGCTACAACATGACCGGCGCCTTAACAATCAAAAAAACGACGAAAGAAGTGGTGATTCCTCTAAAAATCACCCAACAGCAAAATCAACTTTCCTTAGCAGCCGAATTTACGATTAATCGCCGTGATTTTGATGTAGGTGGCAATAGTTGGGTCATGGGGGATATTGTAAAAATTAAAGTGACTTATCAAGGGGAGAATGGATGAGGTTGAACACTATGATGTTGGTATTATTGGAGGTGGTTTAGCCGGATTAACTTCGGCAATTCATTTGGCCAAAGAAGGGCATAAGGTGGTGTTAATTGAAAAGAACAGCTACCCTAAACACAAGGTCTGTGGCGAATACATCTCTAGTGAGGTTACCCCTTATCTCCTTCAATTAGGGCTTGATCCGTACCGCCTAGGTGCAGTAGCTATTAAAACCCTTCAACTAACCACGCAACGCGGCAAGTCTCTAAATTCTTCGTTGGGAGATGGTGGCTTTGGACTTAGCCGATATACCCTAGATCACGCTTTAATGAACTTGGCTGTATCTTGTGGAGTGGAAGTTATACATGACACCGTAGTCAATGTGATTAAAAATTCAGAAGACCTTAATATATGTACAAAGTTAGGTAGACTTTACCCCGTAAAACTTGTTCAAGGTGCACATGGTAAAAGAGATAAATTAGATAAGGTACTTAAACGACCATTTATCCAAAAAAAAGTGCCTTTTTTGGCGGTTAAAACGCATTTGACGGGCGACTTTCCAGACAGTATGGTAGCATTGCATACCTTTAAAGGAGGATATGGTGGGCTGTCAAAAGTTGAAGATGGCCTAATTAATTTTTGCTATATCGTTTCTACCACAGAGTTTAAAAAGTATAAAGATATAAAACGTTTTGAAGAAGCTATTTTGTGCCAAAATCCAGCCTTAAAGTTAGCACTCGCTAAAACCCAACCCGTTTTTGAGCAGCCCGTAACAATTAGCCAGATAGATTTTTCTAAAAAAGAACGCTGTAGCTCTTCGATCATCATGACGGGAGATGCCGCAGGATTAATTCACCCCTTGTGTGGAAATGGGATGAGCATGGCTATCCAAAGTGCACAAATTTTTGCTACCTTAGGGCATGCATTTTTAACGGAAATGATAACGCGAGAAGAACTTGAATACGCCTATAAGAAACAATGGAACGCTGAATTTAAACAACGTCTAAAGACAGGGAGAATGTTGGCAAAGATTTTTAAAAACCCTTACCTATCCACCGCCGCGTTTTCAATGCTCAAGCAGTTTCCCTTTCTTTTGCCAAAAATAATACGTCAAACCCATGGAAAACCACTAATCAGCTGATGTCTTTTTTAGTTAACACCAAACATCGAAGTGCCGCCGTAGAATGGATGGATGATTTTAATCTTGAAGGGGCCGTATTGAGAAAAACCCTTGACCAAATTGCTGGCATTAACCGGTGGCTTGGAGGTAATGGAATTACCAAAAAAGGAATGCTTAAATTGGTGTCATCACGCGCTAAGAACACACCGCTTCACGTGCTTGATATGGGCTGTGGGAATGGGGATTTGCTGCGGATTCTGGCCTCGTGGGCTCGAAAAAACAAGCAGACAATGACTTTTTGTGGCATTGATGCTAATGCTGAAACCGTACGTTATGCAGCCGAATTATCTGGCGATTTCCCCGAAATTTCATACCTTCATAAAGACGTATTTTTGCTTAGCGATCAGGAACGTACATGTGATATTGCGTTGCACACCTTATTCCTCCACCATTTTAACAATGAGCAACTGACCCAATTGTTACGCCAGCAGTTAACCCATAGTCGCGTGGGGATTGTGGTTAATGATTTGCATCGGCATCGAGGGGCCTATTATTTATTTTCAATGGTTTGTGCTTTTATTCGCAATAAGCGAATCCGAGATGATGGGTTGATTTCAATTTTAAAAGGGTTTAAAAAAAGAGAATTACGCGCCTTGAGTAACCAACTAAATGTTTGTCCGCAAATACAATGGAAATGGGCGTTTCGTTATCAATGGATCATACAAAAATGAGTGTAAAAATAACCGCAGTTAGCAAACAACTACCCCCTTTTAGTCGTACGACTCAAGAGATACTTCCCTATGTAAAAAACTGGCTTAAAGGGCAAGAAGAACGGTTTCAGCGCAAAGTGCTAAAGCTTTTTGAAAATGCAGGGGTTGATAAACGGTATTCGATACTCGATGCAGACGAGGTGTTTCACAAAAGTTCGTTTGCAGAAAAAAACGATCAATACATCAAAGAAGGAACAATTTTAGCGCAAAAAGCCCTAGAGAAATCATTACAAAAAGCCCAATTGAAAGCAACTGATATTGATTTTATCATTACGGTTAGTTGTACGGGAATTATGATCCCATCCTTAGATGCCTACCTGATCAATGCCTTGGGAATGCGTCAGGATATTGTACGGCTACCCGTCACTGAAATGGGCTGTGCTGCTGGGGTTTCGGGGATAATATATGCTAAAAATTTCCTCAAGGCTAATCCCAATAAACGCGCGGTAGTACTCGCGTTAGAATCGCCAACGGCAACCTTTCAACAAGACGATTATAGCATGGTTAACATTGTGAGTGCCGCTATTTTTGGGGATGGGGCTGCTAGTGTTATATTGTCATCGTATCCCAATGAAAACGGGCCGGAAATCATTGATGAAGCCATGTATCATTTTTACGATGCGACCCATATGATGGGGTTTAAGTTGGTAAATACAGGGCTGCAAATGATCTTAGATCAAACCGTACCTGATACCATTGCGGCGCATTTTCCGAATATCACGCATCCGTTTTTAGCAAAGAATGGACTAAGTATTACAGCGGTTGATCATTTGATTTTTCATCCGGGAGGGAAGAAAATTGTTCAAACGGTGGAAACGTTATTTGGTGCGGTGGGCAAAAGTATTGCCGATACAAAAACGGTCTTACAAGACTATGGAAATATGTCAAGCGCAACGGTTTTGTATGTGCTTGAACGTTTTATGGATAAAAATTTGCCGAAGGGTGACTACGGACTTATGCTCAGTTTTGGTCCCGGATTTTCGGCACAACGCGTATTATTAAAATGGTAGATTTTAACGATAAAAATCAATGGACCCTTTGTTTGGGTGGCTCTAGTGGCCTAGGATATGCATCTGCGCTTAAATTGGCGCAACACGGTATGAACATGTTAATTATTCATAGAGATCGCAGGGCCGCTATGCCGCAAATTGAAAAGAATTTTTCTGCAATACAGGCCACAGGGGTTCAATTTGTAAGTTTTAATGAGGATGCCTTGAACGAAGAAACGAGGCATAGATTGATTGGGCAAATAGCGGACGTCTTAGGAGAAAAGGGTCGAATTAAAGGGCTAATTCATTCGGTGGCAAAAGGAAATCTCAAACCGATGGTCGATTCAGATAAACGGGTACTTACACATCAAGATTTTGAGCTGACCCTTTCGGCAATGGCCCTTAGCTTGTACGATTGGACACAGACCATTTTTTCAGCTAACTTATTTGCTCAAGACGCACGGATAGTGAGTTTCACTAGCGAGGGGAATCGCAAAGCCTGGCCAAATTACGCTGCGGTGTCTGCGGCTAAAGTAGCCTTAGAAGCCATTACACGTAATATTGCCTTAGCGTTTGCACCGTATGGGATTAGAGCCAACTGCTTGCAGCCCGGAATTACGGATACAGCCTCATTGCGGGCCATTCCTGGAAGTGACACCTTGCTTGCCTATGGAGAAAAACGGAATCCGTTTAAACGTCTAACCCAACCCGAAGATGTAGCAAATGCTGTTTTTTTGCTTATGCAAGCGGAAGCTGCATGGATTAATGGTTGTATAATTCCAGTAGATGGAGGATCGCATATTTGCTAATGGAAAAAGAAAAGATTATAACGCACTTACCCTATCAAGAACCGTTTTTGTTTGTAGAGGAGATTCTATCTATAGATGAGCAATCGGTAGAAGGTTGTTATACCTTTAAAAAGGACGCCTATTTTTATCGCGGACATTTTAAGGATCACCCTGTTACGCCTGGAGTAATCCTTACCGAAACCATGGCACAAATAGGTTTAGTGTGTTTAGGAATATATTTAGGAGCAAGCACCCATTCTGATGGGGCTTCTCAAATCGCCTTAACCGCACAACAAGTTGATTTCTTTATTCCGGTGTATCCCGGAGAGCGGGTTGTGGTAAAGGCAGAGAAAATCTATTACCGATTTCAAAAGTTAAAATGCAAGGTGCGTATGTACAATGCATCCAATGCCTTGGTATGTGCTGGAGAGATAGCCGGAATGATTAGCACAACTAAACATAAATTACCATGAAAGAGCAACGCGTAGTGATTACAGGTTTAGGGGTGGTAGCACCAAATGCCATTGGTGTTGAGGCGTTTGAAACGGCCTTAAAACAAGGTGTATCGGGGATTACCTATCATCAAAACTTAGCCGACCTAAATTTTTCGTGTTGTGTAGGTGGGGTGCCTCCCTTGTCGGATGCCCAAAAAGCGGCGTACTTTACCCCCTTACAACTGCGTAGTTTTAACAGTGATGGTATTCTGTTTGGATGCATAGCTGGGATGGATGCTTGGCGCGATGCCGGATTAACTACCCATAACGATGAAGTTGATTTTAGCAGTGGAACAGTCTTTGGTACAGGAACCTCTGGTATAGCGAAGTTAAGAGAGGCCATTTATAAATTAGATAAAGGAGAGGTGAGGCGCTTGGGGAGCACTGTTGTGGCCCAGACCATGGCCAGTGGGGTAAGTGCATACCTGGCTGGAATACTGGGGTTAGGCAATCAAGTGACTACCAATTCCTCAGCATGTGCTACTGGAACCGAAGCAGTCTTGCTAGGGTATGAACGCATAAAATACGGAAAGGCTAAGCGGATGTTAGTGGGGAGCTGCAGTGATCACGGCCCTTATATCTGGGGAGGTTTTGATGCCATGCGCGTAATGAATTATAAACACAATCATGAACCAGAAAAAGCCTCAAGACCCATGAGTGCGTCGGCTGCAGGCTTTGTGCCAGGCAGTGGCGCTGGAGCCTTGGTCTTAGAGGCACTCGATTCAGCGATGGCTAGAGGCGCGACCATCTATGCCGAGGTCCTTGGGGGGCAGGTGAATTCGGGCGGTCAACGCAACGGGGGAAGTATGACAGCTCCAAATCCTATGGCGGTGCGTACATGTATCCGCGAAGCGCTTGTAAATGCGCAGGTTAATCCAAGAGATATTGATTTAATCAACGGGCACTTAACCGCAACGAGCAAGGATGCGGAAGAAATTGAAAACTGGCAAGCAAGTTTGAATTTAGGCAAGAATTTTCCGTTTATTCAATCAACAAAATCTACCATAGGTCATTGCTTGGCAGCCGCCGGTTCTATAGAATGTGTAGCTGCTATAATACAGCTTAAAGGTGCATTTATTGCCCCAACCATAAACTGTGAAGATTTATTACCAGCCATTGAACAGGAAATAGGGCACAAGCAAATTGCAACTCAACTACAGCGTAGGGAGTTGCAAATTGTAGCCAAAGCAAGCTTTGGTTTTGGCGATGTAAATGCCTGTGTGCTATTTAAAAAATGGGCGAATTAGGAATGTTTTTTTTGCCGATTTGGCCGTAAAAACCCCTACTACATCCGTAACGCTTTTAAATTCAAAAAGCGAGTGGTTTGGGTCTTTGACAAAAAACGATAGCCGTTCGCCTTCTTTATTTTTTATAAAGGGGGCTTGGGTGACAAGCTCCAAATTTTTAGCTTGGCGTACGGCATAAAGCGCTCCCCAGGTATGCACATCCAGTATGACTCCAAAGTGAAACGTTTAGCGAATTTTTCCTTCAAAAACCTAATGTGCACTATTAAAATTGAATTTTTTCACCTTTATAAAGGTCATTTGGTTACGGTATAGGTCAATATCAAGCTAGTTTTCCAAATAACAACCAACTTTAGCAGCAGGCGCATCGATGGATACAAGGAGGCGACTTAATTTACCTTGATTTAATTACACTAAAAACGCAGCAAATAGTACAAATTAACCCAATACATAAGGGATGTAATTATTCTTCGTTGTTGTCAAGGTCTATTTCCTCAACTTCCAAATCCAATTCCTTATCAACTTCCGGGTTATCATCATTTGTGTCATCATCATCTTCGTCACTGTGATCTTGAATGGCTTGAATAAGGCGTTGTCCTACCTTGACAAGGTAGATTACGTCTTCTGTTTTTACTTCAACAGCCTCTACCACTTCATTACTCGCATTGCGAAAAGTGATAATATCACTGTCATCATAACCATATGGATATTTTTCAACCAGTACGTTGAGGATGTCTTCATTAAGTTTTTTATAGTCTACAATTTTACGAATCATGGTACATGGACAAATTAAGTGGGTGTGAAATAAGCTGAATTGACGATTTCAACGGGGTGGTCGTCACTGTAAAAGCTACCTTACGGTAACTTTTTAGTTCCATAAAAGAGGGTGTAGCATGCACCTCATATGAAGGTTGTCGTATGATTCGGTTCCCAATCCCTTGGGCAGCTTTTAGAATAACCTTCACACTATTCTTTAGCCCGAATATGAAATTAAATTTCATCAATTATTGAACAATGGGTCTTCTACAAAGTCCGTATTGTATAATCAAATGTAAAAAAAAAAATCATTTAAACAATTATTGAGTAATTTTTTAAATTGATTCAGATAAGCGGTACATTTAGCCTGTAAATGACCTAAAACCAACACATGGCGAACAAAGAATTAATACAAGTACTCACCACCATAGTAAAGCCTTATGTGCAAGATCAAGATGCTTTTGAACACATCACAGAAGAAACTGATTTTATTAATGACCTAAAAATTAATTCAGCCCATTTAATTGATGTTGTCTTAGATATTGAAGACCATTTTGATATTACAATTGAAAATGAAGAACTTGAAAAGATGGTGTCTGTGGGGGCTGCCATGGCGCTAATAGCAGAAAAAACGAAGTAATCATGGTGGGCAATGACATTGTGGATCTTACAACCAGCCAAGTAACCGCTGCGCGTAAAATGCGCTTTGTAGCCAAAGTATTTAACGCCAAGGAACGCGCATTCTTAGCGCAAGGAGCGTATCAGTCGTCCGATATATGGACCCTCTGGGCCATGAAGGAAAGTTGTTATAAATATGTGGTACAACATGGGTATGCCAAGCGCTTTAACCCATTAGACTTTTCTTGCCAAGTCGCTAAAGTAGGAAAGGCGCAGGTTGCTATTAACAGCAACTATTACGCCTGTTCGTTGTATACAACCGAAGCGTATGTGTATTGTGCAATTGGTGAAGATCGCGCGATAACTTTGGGGGGACACGCTGTAAGAACCTCTGAAAAAGCCATTATGGATTCTGCAGAACTGTATGATTATGCTATTCGTGCCATTGAACAACGCTACGGCTATAAACAAAACAGCGTTGAGATTAAGCTAGATGTGAACAGAATTCCGCGCATTTATGTGGATAAGCAATTTCAACCTATTCACTTATCGCTTTCACATGATGGTAAATTTGGCGCTTACTTATTTTCCTCGCTTTGAGGTTCAGGAATAATCTCCACTAAAGATGAAGTTCCTTTTGATTTAGGCCCATTAGTCCATTGCCACTCTTCATCAAGAATTATATTTCCTTGGGCATTAATACGAGGTGTGGACACACAGGTGCCGGTCATTACTTCCTTTTTTCTGTTTAGGTGTTGATAACTAAAGTGCAGTGATCCGTCACGTTGTTGTGTTCCTATTAGAAAACCTTTGAGAATATTTCCTCCGCTATAGTGCGCCCATATCATATTATCTTCTTGAAAATAATAAAAATAAGTATCTGCAGTTACTTCACCGTTTGAAGAATTTGTTCTTGATCTAAATTTCTTTTTATGTAGATTGATTTTCATGTCACAAAATTAAGAAAAATAGGCTCTATTTCTAGGGATAAGGCCATAAAAATTATTGATTTGTCTATAGTGGTCTTAAAATGACAATGATGTCGTGTGTTTTACTTCCTTAATGACAAAAGAGCTTTGTGTACTTCCTATATGATGTAATACGGTGAGTTTATTCAACATAAAATCGCGATAAGCTTGCATATCGGCAACGTGAATTTGTAAGATATAATCATAATCGCCACTCACGTGATAGCAAGCTGTTACTTCAGTCAACTGCTGCACTTCACGTTCAAATTGAACAACGTAGTCTTTGGCATGCTGGGTAAGCCTAACTTGACACAGGGCTGTGAAATTTTTCCCAACTTTTTGTTTGTCTACTAAGGCAACTACTTTGTTGATTACCCCCTCGCGTTCTAATCGCTTGATCCGTTCGTATACGGCAGTAACAGAAAGGTTTAATTTAATGGCATAGGCCTTGGTGGTCTGTTTGGCATCTTCCTGTAAAAGGAGTAATAATTTGCGATCAATTGCGTCAAGTTTAAGCATGAATATTTTCCTAAATAAATGATGTATCTGGGGTAAAAATAGATAAAATAACTAATAGTATTGTTATTTTTAGATTTTAAAACTAAATTTTACGAATCAAATAGATAAAACGATAACATCGCATTATCTTTGCTTAAAACCTTATCTCATGAAAAATAAAGCAGCAGATCGAATTTTAGATTTACAGTATTTTGGAGAATTTGGAGGCGTAAATCCTTCCATTTCTGATTCGTCTACCTATACGTTTTTATCGGCTAAAACGATGTTTGACACCTTTGAAGGAAACACCGAAGGGTGTTATTTATATTCGCGGCATTCTTCCCCTTCTAATTTATACTTAGGCGAAGCCTTGGCTGCACTGGAAGGCACCGAGGCAGCTAATGTTTATGCCAGTGGTATGGGTGCGATCACCTCGGTATTACTACAATTGTGTTCGGCTGGTGATCATGTGGTGAGTAGCCGTACTATTTATGGAGGAACCTATGCCTTTATGAAAAACTTTATGTCTAAATTTTCGATTGGTTGTTCTTTTGTTGATATCACATCGCTTGATAAAGTAAGGGCAGCTATTGGGCCTACTACTAAAATGATCTATTGTGAAGCCGTGAGTAACCCCTTGTTGGAAGTTGCAGATTTAAATGCTTTGGCCGCCCTGGCAAAAGAGTTTAATATTCCGCTTGTAGTTGATAATACTTTTTCGCCCTTGACCATAGCGCCAACGTCATACGGTGCTGATATTGTTATTCATAGCTTGACAAAATTTATAAATGGAAGTAGTGATTGTGTTGCAGGAGCAGTATGCGCCAGCACTGATTTTTGTCTCGCTTTAAAAGATGTCAATAATGGAGCAGGGATGCTTTTGGGGAGTACCTTAGATAGTATGCGCGCAGCCTCTATCTTAAAAAACCTGCGAACCTTACATATTAGAATAAAAAAGCACAGTGAAAACGCCTTGTATTTAGCAGAGCAATTTGAAAAAGATGGTTTGCGGGTGGTTTATCCTGGATTAGCATCTCATCCGGGATATGAAGTGATGAAGTCGCAGTATGTACCCGAATACGGACATGGTGGTATTATGACCATTGATGTTGGGAATTTAGCGCGGGCTAATGCTTTGATGGAATTAATGCAACGTAATAATCTTGGTTACTTAGCGGTTAGTTTAGGATTTTATAAAACCTTGTTTAGCGCTCCTGGTTCATCAACTTCTTCTGAAATTTCTGAAGAAGAACAACAAGAAATGGGATTGACAGATGGGTTGATTCGATTCTCTATTGGCCTAGACAATAATATTGAACGTACCTATCAAGCGATGAAAGCCGGAATGATTTCACTTGGAATTTTAAAATAAAGCTAAACCTTATTGTTATTTTTTTGATTTCCTAACAATTGCTAAGTACAACAGCAGGTGAAATACCAACACAATAAGAATTGTGACTACAGTCATATCCATGGCTGCAATTTTTTTTTGGTACATCGATCTTGTATAAACATAGTCCCTAGTTGAAGGGGTAAAATTACAAGAACTTTAGTTTTACTGCAATTAATGACGTGGTTTTTCCCTAAATGGTCTGAAATTCAGCGGTAAGTTCGATTAGAAAACTGATGTTAACAGATAAAAGCCAAGAACGAACGCCCTTGGCTTTTTCTGTAAATGCCAATCAAGTTGTGATCTTTACTTGATTAGCTTGGAGACTAAAGCGAGCCATTTTTCAATTAAAGGCAATTCATCGGCCAATTGAAAGGTTTCGTCTACATCATAAAATCCCAATGAAATAGGGTCGTCTTGCTTAGATTTTGGATAAAATACTAACGCTAGACGATCGATCTCAGTGTCTTTTGGATTTTTGGGATCAAACGGACTGTGGGTAGTCTTAATTTCACAGCGTTTTATTTCTGAAAGGTCAATGCACGCTGCGTGCTGACTGTTTTCAGTCTTTTTAACATAACAAACATACCCCGCCTGCTCGTCTAATCCGATGCTAAATTCACCGTATATTTCTGTGGTGGTGAGTTTGCAATTTTTTGAAGCGGCAAGCTGTTGTAGTTCATCAGAAAGCTGATGTTTTTTATTAATTTTCTTTTTGTACATCACCGCAAAAGGCAACGTACAGGCAACTAAAATTGACGCCGAGATGGCGACAGTTCCTAAATCCATAATAGATGTTTTTTTTTATGAGTATTACGCATGTGTGCATTGTTTAACTACAATGCTTAAAAATTTCGGGAATCTTATGCGGTTGCAAAGCCCCTGACGTGATATCACCAAAAAAAGTGAGAAGGATAAAGTAAATCAACTTTACGCGTTTTTAATACGAGTTGATTAGAACGGCTAAGATTAGCGCTTACGGCCGTTGTATGTACGTTTGGAGTAAGAACTAAGGCGGTAGCTGTTGTGAATTTGCCTCCATCTAACCCAGACACAAAATTTTGAATGGTTACATTGGTTTCGGCGCGTTGTGATTCGAAAAATAACGGAGTAGTCAACTGTCGTTGCTCCTGAACTTTCGAAAAGGGTGTGGCAGTAGAACCTAACGCAGGGTTAATCAAAGGCTGCTGCATGCTAACCGAGAAGTAGCATACTACGCCAATAAAAAGCAGTGCAAAGATGTTATGCGTTGTTTTCACAAGGCAAAGTTAATTAAAAGTCGTATACAGTAAGAAATATCAAGCGTGTTTTTCACTCGCTAGAGAGATGATTCATACCGCCATTTTTAAATAATTAAGCGTGATTTAACTAGTAAAGAACCCTATAAGCTTACTCTACTAAGCCTGGAATTTCAACCATTTCATTCGCGTCTGCATCATAATCAATTTCGGGATAGTTAAATCCGAATAGGTGGAAGAAATCTGTGGAATATCCTTCGAGATCTCCAATTTCGCTAAGATTTTCGGTCGTGGCTTTTTCCCATAATGCTGCAACCTGACGTTGAATTTCCTCTTTCATTTCCCAGTCGTCAATTCTAATTCTACCTTCCTCATCTGTAGGGACTTGGTCTAAATAAAGGCGCTCAGAATAAAGCCTGTAAATTTGTTCAATACACCCTTCGTGTAAGCCTTTTTCCTTCATTGTCTTATACAAAAGCGAGATATATAAAGGAATTACAGGAATAGCAGAACTCGATTGCGTTACAAGGGCCTTATTAACCGAAACAAACGCCTTGCCTTTTAGGTCTTTTAGGAGGTCGCTAATGCGGAAGGCGGTGGCTTCCAAATCATCCTTGGCTTTACCAATGGTTCCCTTGCGATATACCGGTTCTGTAAGCTTTGGGCCAATGTATGAATAGGCTACTGTTTTTACATTTGGGGCTAACACATCCGCCTTGAGTAGGGCTTTCATCCACATACTCCAATCTTCGCCTCCCATTACCTGAACGGTATTGCTAATATCTTCTTCCGTTGCAGGTTCAATGGTAATTGATTTTACTTCTCCTGTATGAAAATCCACCGTCTTATTAGTGTATGCTCCACCAATAGGTTTAAGCGTTGACTTATAACGGATCCCACTTTCTGGATGGGTACGTACAGGAGAAGCAAGACTGTAAACGATTAAGTCAATTTTGCCTAAATCTTTTTTGATTAATGCAATGGTTTTATCTTTAATCTCATTAGAAAAAGCATCGCCATTGATACTCTTTGCATAGCGCCCCTCTTCATGCGCTCTTTTTTCAAACGCGGCGGTATTATACCAGCCCGAAGAAGCCGTTTTGCCAGGGGCAGGGGGTTTTTCAAAAAATACTCCAAGCGTTGATGCATTAGCGCCAAAGGCACTAGCTATCCGTGAAGCGAGTCCAAACCCAGTTGAAGCCCCAATGACCAATACATTTTTCTGCCCTTTTAATGAGGCATGTGATTTGACATAATCAATTTGATTATTTACGTTTTGGGCACAGCCCTCTGGATGAGATGTTATACAGATAAAGCCTCTAGTTCTAGGAGTGATAATCATAAATATAGGTATTGGTAAGGTGTTTTGTTTTATTGATTGACACAAAAATAGGGTTTAAAAATTAAAAACCGAGACGCATAAAGGAAAAAAGGAGGATGAAGCCAGGCGTATAGGTAAGGGGTATTTTATTTATATGTCACCGCTTTAAAGTTTACTAGGTACAGGGTTTAATATTGGCATGAATTTAAGGGATATGTTTTGGGTAGGATTTAGTTGGAGCTTGATGCGAATCTTTTGGTGGGTTACAACCACTAAAAGAGTGATATGATAGAAGTATATACATACTACCGCTTTGCGCTGAGTTTTGCCTCAAAACTACATGACACTTTTTCTTAAATGTGCAGCGTCATCGGGTTCAATATGAATAATAACATGTCCAAGATGAGGTATTTTTTCCTTCAACATATCCTCTAAATTATGTGATAATTTATGCCCTTCAAACACCGATATTTCGCCATTTACTACGGCGTGTAAATCAACTTGATAAACCATGCCTGATTTTCGTACATAACATTTTTCGGTCGCCACGATGCCGTCCACGTGCATGGCAATTTCGCGAATCTCTTTAACAAGGTCATCATATAAGTTTTCATCCATAATTTCGGCTAAGGCGGGTCTAAAGATGGTGTAGGTATTATATAAAATAAATAGGGCGGCAAAAATGGCGGCCCAATCGTCTGCATTTTCAAAGCCCGATCCAAAAACTAACGAAATACTAATGCCTAAAAAAGCAATAATAGAAGTGATCGCATCACTACGATGATGCCAAGCATCTGCTGCAAGTACCGTGCTCTTTGTCTCTTTGCTTTTTGCGATGACAAAGCGATAGGATAATTCTTTCCAGAGAATAATCACTGCTAACACGAGTAGTGTCCATGATTTTGGTGATTCATGCGGGGTTTGGATGTTTAAAATGCTCTTATAAACAATGGTAATGGCGGCAAAGATTAAAAAAGCAACGACTAAAAATGTAATTAAAGGTTCAATTTTTCCATGACCATACGGATGATTTTCATCGGCAGGTTTTTTTGCGTACCTGAGACCAAATAGCACCAAAATAGATGCGCCTACATCTGTAGCTGATTCAATTGCATCGGCAATAAGTGCATAGGAATTCCCAAAAAATCCAGCCAACCCTTTTATAATGGCTAAGAGAAAATTACTGAGTAAACTGAAATAGGTAGTTTTTATAGCGGTTTGCGCGTATTTCATAGTGGTAAATCAATTAAAATGACGGACAATTTGGGCCGTCTAAGGTAGGTAATTTGTACGACACCGCTCGTGTAACATAGCATGCCATAGTATTCGTTTTTTACCTCAAGGCTAAAATTTTATGTTAAAAAACAAAAAAATTTTTCCCTTCAATTGAATATCATTAATTTTAGCCAACTCAATATGATAATTTTTAGCCAACTCAAATTAACTATATGCGTAAAATTCTAGTATTACTGTGCGTGCTCACCTTGAGCCTACCAGTACAAGCCCAAAAAAAGAGTAAAAAATCTAAAAAGACTGAAGCTGCGGCTCCAGCTAAGCCAAAATTAAAGCATGGATTAAAACCCTATGCCGAAGTGGTTACCAAGGAGGCCGTAACAGACAAAGGCTTATTTGATGTGCACAAAATTGACGATAAATACCTGTATGAAATTCCGTTTGATAAATTAAACAAAGATCTGCTCTGGGTGACCAGAATAGTTCAATTACCATCTGGTTTGGGTGGGGGATTTGTCAATGCAGGTTCTAAAGTGCATGAACAGGTGGTTCATTGGACACGGTTTGAACACAAAATTCTTCTAAAGGTGAAATCCTTTGCTAATATAGCCGCAGAAGATAAAGCAATTAGCAACTCAGTTCGCGTAAATAACTATGAACCCGTGTTATACGCCTTTGATATTAAGGCGTATAATAAAGACTCTACAGCCCTTGTAGTTGATGTGACAGATTTGTACGGTACAGATGTGGCTGGTATTAGCGGTCTGGCCAGTCGAATGCGAACACAATATAAGGTAAAGCGATTAGATGCAAAACGAAGTTTTATACATAGTGTAAAGAGTTTTCCTGAAAATATTGAAGTAAAACAAGATTTTACATTTGATGCCTCAGCACCACCATCTCAGTCAAGTACGCAGACCATAAGTATGCAAATCAATCAATCAATGATTCTGTTACCGGAGGAGCCTATGCAACCGCGTTTATTTGATCCTCGCGTTGGGTTCTTTACCATGAGTCAGGTTGATTATGGTTCGCCAGCGCTTAAAGCGGATGAAAAAACCTATATTAGAAGATGGCGATTAGAACCCAAAGATCCAGCGGCTTATGCACGTGGAGAATTGGTTGAGCCCGTAAAGCCCATTGTGTATTATTTAGACCCGGGTACGCCAGAAAATTTAAAAGAATATATCAAAAAAGGAATAGAAGAATGGCAAAAGCCGTTTGAAACCGCAGGTTTTAAAAATGCCATTATCGCCAAAGATGCGCCAACGCCAGAAGAAGATCCCGAGTTTAGTCCTGAAGATATTCGCTATTCCATGATTCGATATGTAGCGAGCACCACAAGGAATGCGATGGGACCAAGTGTGACGGATCCACGGAGTGGTGAAATTATTGAATCGGATATTATTTGGTACCACAATCACTTGCGTAGTTACCGCAACCGATACTTACTTGAAACGGGAGGAGCCAACCCAAACGCGCGTACGTTAGACACCAAACCGGAAGAAATTGGTGAAATGATGCAAATGGTAATAGCACATGAAGTAGGACATGCCTTAGGGTTTCCTCATAATATGGCAGCGAGTTATGCCTATCCGGTAGATTCCTTACGGGATGCAGCCTTTACTAAAGAATATGGTTTGGCGGCCAGTATTATGGATTATACCCGTTATAATTATGTAGCCCAACCCGGTGATGAAAACGTGCGTTTTATTCGTCAAATTGGCCCCTATGACCATTATGTGACCAATTGGGGATATCGAGTAATTCCAAATGCAAATTCCCCAGAAGCTGAAGTCCCTACTTTAAACCAATGGATTCTGTCTAAAAAAGGAGATCCAATCTATAAGTTTGGAAGACAGTCAAGTAGTTTTGATCCTTCTTCGCAAACTGAATGTTTAGGAGACGATGCTGTTTTGGCCAGTACTTATGGGGTTAAAAACTTAAAATATGTGGCTAAAAATTTACCGGCATGGACTTCCGATCAAACAAAGAATTATGCAGATTTAGAAGAGTTGTATGGCGAGTTACTCTCCGTATTTGGTCGTTATGTTGGACATGTAGTGACCAATATTGGAGGCGTCTTTGAAAATATAAAATCCCCCGATCAAGATGGGGTGATTTATACCCATGCAGATGAGGCTACGCAAAAAAAATCTATGGTTTGGTTACAAGAAAATGTATTTAAAACACCAACCTGGCTCATTGATAAATCAATTTTACAAAATATTGATCATGCGGGCTATTTTGAAAAAGTGAGAGCCCTACAGGGTAGATTTGTAAACTCAGTGTTGAGTTTTGATCGTATTGGTAGATTAATCGATGCTGAAACGGTGAATTCTGAATATTACAGTGCCTTAGAAATGCTACGTGATATGCGTACAGGAATATGGTCTGAATTATACCAAGGAAAGACGGTAGACCTATATAGACGAGGCTTGCAACGGGTTTACTTAGANCGTATGGAATACCTACTTACTAATGANGGTCCATCCCCTAGAGGTGGTGGAGGCGGATTTGAAAGTACGCTTACCTTCAATGTAAATGCTTCTGACGTTCGTCCGCTAGTGCGAGGAGAATTAAAAACCCTACGTGCTAAATTAAAAGCAACGCGTGGTGCCAATACGATGACGCGGTATCACTATGATGATGCAGTTGCGCGAATAGATCAAATGCTTGATCCAAAATAAGGTAATCCCCACTTAAAATTTATAAAGCCAGTCAATTGACTGGCTTTTTTTATTCTCTTTGAAAAAGTTTCGCTGGCCGGCGCGCGGGCACTTTTCCAAAGTTATTTAACTAAACCTCCGTTGTAACGTCGTTTTATCAATGTTGATTCGTTTTTTGCAGAGAAATTTTAAGGTCTCCAGTGTTTTATGGTTTACTGCCAGAATTTTATGAGTTTTCTTTTAGTTTTATAGACGAATTCTGTATGTGGACGCCTCCTCATGTGACCCCCTCATATTTTCAATGGCCCTTTTTGGAATAGATCAAATGCCAGGTGTACTACACCTTTTCATGGTTATTAAAACAAAAGCTACAATTAATAAAGTCAACCGTATGAATGATGAAATAGCAATAACCAATGAAAGAATAATAACTAAAATTTATCGTATCAGAAATCATAATATAATGTTAGATAGTGATTTAGCAGAGCTTTATGGTGTAGAAACGAAACGTCTTAATGAACAGGTAAAAAGAAATATCACCCGATTTCCTGATGACTTTATGTTTAAGCTGACCAAAAAAGAATGGACAAACTTGAAGTCGCAATTTGCGACCTCAGGTTGGGGAGGACGTAGAAATTTGCCAAATGTGTTTACTGAACATGGAGTGTTGGTGTTGTCAAGTGTTTTAAATAGTGATAAAGCAATTGCTGTTAATATTCAGATCATGAGAGCTTAAATAAAAATGCGAGAAATACTTTCAAATAATACGAACTTAAAACTCGAAATCGAAGAAATTAAAAAGAATTTATCCAATCATTCTAAAAATATAGAACTTGTTTTCTCTTATTTAGACGAATTGATTGAAAAGAAAGATAAACCTCGGAGACAAATTGGGTATAAATTAGACAATGAATGAGCGAATTTCCACTTTGGAATAATTCAACTAATCCTCCGCTCCAGCGCCCGATCATCAATAGCTAAAAAGACCCTAGTTTTAGGCTCAATAAACCCATTGTGCTTGAATTTGAGCACATTTCCTTCATGATCAGCCTCAATCAACCAATGATCTCCTCTAAAAAACGAATGAAGCACCGTGGCTTCTAGTTCAGATTTATGAGTGAGCTTCACTTCATGTGGATAAATAATCAGCTGGGTTGGGGTTCTGTCTTTGCTGTTTTGCGCTTCTTCAATACGAGAGAACTCGTCAAAAAAAGAAGCGATTAAGGCCGTTTGTGGATCTTGATATAAGGCTTCAGGTGATTTGTAGGCGATGGTTTTTCCTTGGTCAATAAAAAGCAGGTAATCAGCATGCGAAATCACATCATTTTTATCGTGGGTAGCAATGATTGCGGTGATGTTTTCTTTGCGGATAAAGTCAAATACATGTCTTTTTAATTCGTTTTTTTGCAGGTTGTCAATATGACTAAACGGTTCGTCGAGTAATAAGATAGTCGGTTTTTTAGCCAAGGCTTTGGCAAGCGCTACCCGTTGTTTTTGTCCGCCACTTAAATATTTTACCTTGGTTTTTGCATAGCGTGTCAGGCCAACCACTTCTAATAATTCAGCGGTGCGTTCAGCCTTTTCTTTAAGATGAAAATTAGACAAAAAAGTACCCACATTTTGCGCCACATTGGTAAATGGCATTAAATCGAATTCTTGGGTCACCATTTTCATAAATTCAGGGCCTGGAATAAGATTGAATTTAGGACCGAGAATGTCTTTACCTTGCCAAGAAATCGTTCCTTGGTTTAAATCGTATTGTCCGTAAATTAATTTTAAAAGCGTGCTTTTTCCAGAGCCGCTTTCTCCCGCAATGGCCAGAATTTGTCCAGCTTCTAAGGCAAAGTTTACCTCTTCTATAACGGGGGTAGTTTGATATGAAAATGAGATGTTTGCTACGTTTAACATGGGGAATTAAAACACAAAGTTAGAAGTAATTAGGAGAAAAACACGCGTTTATCACGTATTTCTCCAGAACCTTCGCAAGCAGTTTCAATTCTATCTTACCATGTTGGGCTAAGCTTCATTTGCGAGAAACAAAAAGTAAGTACATCAGCTAGTTGAGCCAGTTGTTTATTTATGGGCGTGCCCGCCCCATGTCCGGCATTGGTTTCTATGCGAATCAGGGTAGGAGCTTCTCCTGCTTGACAGGCTTGAAGCGTAGCGGCAAATTTAAAACTATGGGCTGGCACCACGCGATCATCGTGGTCTCCTGTGCTAATCAAGGTGGCGGGATAATGAGTGCCCTTATGAAGGTTGTGTACGGGGGAATAGCCTTTGAGGTATTCAAACATGGCGGTACTGTCTTCGGCTGTACCGTAATCATAGGCCCATCCCGCGCCAGCAGTAAAGGTGTGATAGCGCAGCATGTCTAAAACCCCAACTTCTGGCAGTGCCACTCGCATCAGGTCGGGGCGTTGGGTCATGGTGGCGCCCACGAGGAGTCCACCGTTTGATCCGCCTCGAATGGCCAGGTAAGCGGGGGAAGTGTATTTTTGGTCAATGAGGTATTCAGCGGCTGCTATAAAATCATCAAACACATTTTGTTTGTTACATTGAATACCTGCTTCATGCCATGCTTTTCCGTATTCGCCTCCGCCGCGTAAGTTCGCAACGGCATACACTCCGCCCTGTTCTAACCAAGCGGCGGTTGAAATTGAAAATCCCGGAGTCAAACTGATGTTAAAGCCGCCATAGCCGTAAAGTAGGGTGGGATTTTTACCATTTCGTTTTAACCCTTTTTTATGACTGATAATCAAGGGTATTTTTGTGCCGTCTTTAGACGCGTAGAAAACTTGGGTTGAGACGTACTTGTCAGGGTCAAAATCAAGCTCAGGTTTTTTATACACCGTTGATTTTCCGGTAGTAGGATTTAGGGCGTAAAGGGTAGCTGGCATGAGGTAATTGGTGAACGAATAATACAGGGTAGTGGCTTCCAATTTTCCTGAAAACCCAGTAGCTGTACCGAGTCCAGGAAGGTTGATGTCTCTAATTTTTTCGCCATGCATTGCATACTGCTTTACTGCAGTGAGGGCATCAATCATATAGGAGGCAAAGATATAGCCAGCACCTGTTGATGCATGCAATACATGTTGGGTTTCTGGGATAAAATCGCGCCAGTTTTCAGGCTGAGGCTTGGCGGCATCTACGGTGATGATTTTGCGATTTGGAGCCTGTAAATTAGTCTCAAAATACAAGGTACTGCCGCTGCTACAGAGCAGGGCGGTATCACTATTAAAATGCGTTAGCACAGGGCGTAATCGAGAGTTATTTTGTGCTAAGTCTTGAATGAAAAGATCATTTCCGGAAGTGGCATTGGCCCCAGAAACAACCAAAAATCGATGATCTTCACTGAGCTTGGCAAATACATAGCGTCTGCGTTCTTCAGGGGTTGCGCCAAAGATAATAGGGTCCTCTTTTTGCGAGGTACCTAAGAAATGAAAATATAATTTATGATGATCGGTTTTAGCAGAAAGCTCACTGCCATCAGGCTTGTCGTAACTGGCGTAATAAAAGCCTTCATTTTGACGCCAAGAGAGGCCAGAGAATTTAATATCCACCAAGGGTTCTTCAAGGATAGCTTTGGTGGCAACATCAATAATAAATACGTTGCGCCAATCAGAACCACCTTCGGAAATGGCGTAAGCAGCGAGGCTATTGTCTTTAGAAAAGGCAATATCGGTCAGGGCAGTGGTGCCGTCGTCAGAAAAGGTGTTGGGGTCTAAAAAAACTTCTGGAGCAGCATCCTTGCGTTGTCTGTACAGCACACTGTGGTTTTGTAATCCATCGTTTTTGTAATAATAGGTATAGTCTCCTTTAATAAAAGGGGCTGAATATTTTTCGTAATCGGCCAATTGGGTGAGTCGATCTTTTAGAGCATCCCGAAAAGGAATCTTAGCCAAATAATCAAAGGTACATTTGTTTTGTGCTTTTACCCAAGCCTTGGTTTCTTCAGCGCGATCGTCTTCTAGCCAGCGGTAGGGGTCTTTGATGGTGTGATTGAAATAGGTAGTACTTGCTTTGGAAGTTCGCGTTACGGGGTAGTTCATAAGATAAATTTACCCATCAAAATTACACAAAAAAAGACGTCCCAATCAGAAACGCCTTGATGAAATTATTTTGTCTGTTGACTTAGAACAAGTTTTTAAATTTATCCCAATTCGCATAAATGAGCACCCCATTTAAAACAGCAACTAAGGCAGCTGGGGCAATGGTACTCATATCAAATGCCATATGAAACAAAACGATATTAACTGAAATGGGTACTAGCCATGCTAAGGCAAACCCCTTCCATTTATTGAGCAAGAGCATAAGACCTATGGCGGTTTCTGAAATTCCCAGTAGGGGCATCATATAGCCGGTAGCAATGAGTGCATACATAAAGGTACCCTCTTCTGGCGCTTCCATCGGCATGAAATTAAAAAATTTGTTGAGTCCAAATACGAGCAAAGCTAAGGCTAATACTATGCGCATAATCGTTTTTACAGTTGAATTCATGGTATTGGGTTTAGGTTAATAACCGGTTTAGTCGAAAAAAAACAGGAATGCTAACAGGTGGTTAAAATTCCATTTTTAATTGTACTTCGAGGGGCTCCTCTGCCTCGGATTTTTCGGTGTCTAAATTGGAGAGGGAAATGCCTAGGAGGCGGACAGATTCTGCGATTTCGTCTTTATAGAGAAGTGATTTTACTTCGTGTATTATGCTAGGCTCGTCATTGAAATAGGTAGAGAGGGTTTTACTTCTTGTTTGGATGGTGAAATCGCTATATTTAATTTTTAGGGTAATGGTTTTGCCTTTAATAGCTGCTTTTTCGGCTCTTCTAGCCAGCTCTGCGGCAATTTTTTGCAATTGCTCAAGCATGTAAATTTCGGAGGTGAGGTTGGTGCTAAAGGTGTGTTCTGCGGCCAGTGATTTTTGAATGCGGTCTGGTTTTACTTCACTATGGTGGATGCCCCGAACAATATTGTAATAGTGCGTTCCTGATTTTTTAAAATGCTCAGTTAAGAATTCAAGTGACTTGCTTTTTAAATCGGCGCCCGTAAATATACCTAGGTTATACATTTTGGCACGCGTCACCTTTCCTACGCCATAAAATTTGGCAATGTCTAAGTCTTCTAAAAAAGCAATCACTTCTTCAGGGGGCACCGTTTTTTGTCCCTGAGGTTTATTGATATCCGAGGCAATTTTTGCAATAAATTTATTAATAGAGATTCCAGCGGAAGCGTGTAACCCAACTTCTTCAAAAATGCGTTGTCTAATTTCTTGGGCTAAAATAGTCGCAGAAGGCATGTTCTTTTTATTACGGGTCACATCTAAATAGGCTTCATCCAGCGAAAGCGGTTCAACCAAATCGGTAAACTCATAAAAGATAGACCGTACCTGGGTTGAAATTTCTTTATAGCGTTTAAAGTTGGTAGGAACAAAAATTAAGGAGGGACATTTTTTTTTAGCCAGTACGCCGCTCATGGCCGAACGCACGCCGTACCTTCTTGCTTCATAACTTGCTGCAGACACCACACCTCGAGTTTCATCTCCTCCTACAGCAATAGGCTTCCCACGTAGCGAAGGGTCGTCGAGTTGAGCAACGGAGGCATAGAAGGCATCCATGTCAACGTGAATTATTTTTTTAAATGGAGGATTCATGGATCGGGATAAAACGCTTAGCTCGTATTTTTACGATTAAAAATAAAGGAAGATAAAGGTACGTGTTTTATATTTTTTAGAGCAAAAAAAAAGCTGCTCGACAGAGCAGCTTTTACTAAAGTTATATTGAAATTAAACCACACCTTGNTCTANCATNGCATCGGCAACTTTTACAAAGCCAGCAACGTTTATTAAAAATAAAGGAAGATAAAGGTACGTGTTTTATATTTTTTAGAGCAAAAAAAAAGCTGCTCGACAGAGCAGCTTTTACTAA
>JGI24723J26617_10000517_pt1 | contig 37790 bp, 26 predicted proteins | sample Cruoilmetagenom6_FD_26617 | JGI IMG/M metagenome (IMG submission 26617) | reverse complement strand
TCTTGTAATTCTAATCAGGGTGGTCTATGCACTCGCTATGAGCGCTGTTCTCGGAGACGGAACAGGGACCATTTATCAGTCTCTTAACTACTGGTTGAATCAGGCTTTGGTTTCGTGAATGGGTNTGTAGTCGATGAATTCAGCCTTTCAAATAATCATTTTATTTACGTTTGGTTCTTCAGAATATTTTCTTTTCTCTTTAGAATCTGAACAACACAAGGCGCTGCTGGTAATGCGCCACTAGCGTATCTTGGTTTGTTGAACAGTGCGATAATGCGCACGCAGACTTAATAATTTTNTACAATCGAATGAGACTTTGAGTGAGCTGTGCGTGAGCATAGATAATTAGCACTCATTGATCGAATTTCTAAGGGGTTCTGCATTGACACTAGTACGNTCATTTACGGTTGTGCCAGCTACAGCTGTGATCATCGCAAANATCATTGGCACAGGAATCTTCGTCAAAACTAGAGTGATGACTGCCAATGTAGGTTCAGCAAAGATGGTACTCGCGGTTTGGATACTCGCAGGGCTCCTCTCGCTCGCAGGCGCAATGGTGTATGCAGAGTTGAGCACGATGATGCCTCGCGCTGGTGGGGCATTTCATTTTATTGGAGCAGCCTACGGCCGGCGAATGGCATTTTTGTATGGATGGACTCGGATGCTTGTTGCTGGCGCAGGAAGCGCGGCCGTTGCAATTCTCTTTGTTGTTTTCTTGAATGATCTCATGGGAGGAAATCTCTCTTCACTATCACTCAGAGTATTGCCTGTCGCTGTAATCGTATTAGNGATGCTACTCAACCTAGCGTCTGGTAGCGCCAATGGATCAATAGCGACAGCACTGACAATCGGAAAAATTACTCTCGTGTTAAGCATCGCGATCGGNGCATTTATTCTCGGTGATGGTTCATGGATGAATTTCGACGGCTCAGCGAATGGCGTAGTTATCCAAGATGTTAGCGATAGTGCTCGCGGAGGAATCACAGGGTTCGGAGCCGCNATGCTCGGAGCACTGTGGGGTTACAACGGATGGAATCTAATTGTGGGAATCGGAGGCGAAGTCAAAGATCCATCACGCACACTCCCAAGGGCGCTCATTGGAGGCACAGTCCTAGTCATCGTGTTGTATGTGTTGATCAATATCGCATATTTCTATGTGCTCTCGCCAGCAGAGATAGCAGGTATTCCTGTGACCTCCTCAGTTGCATATGAAGTGGCAGGACGGTTCATGGGTGCTGGAGTCGCTGCNGTAATGTCAGCAGGGTTGATGTTCTCTGCATATGGAACATTGCACGCAGGTGTTCTTGCTGGACCTCGATTGCCTTACGCTATGGCGCAGCGTGGGTTACTCCCAAAGTGGCTCATGCGCCTGTCGAATAAAGGAGTTCCGTGCAATGCGGTTCTCGCAATGGGCTTGTGGGCAATAATCTTAACATTGTCTGGAACTTTTGATATNCTGACTGATATTTACATCTTTGTTCTTTGGGCATTCTATGGGATGACGGTAATGGGGTTGTTCATTCTCAGNCGCACAAANCCTGATGTTGATCGTCCATATAGGGTATGGGGATACCCATTTGTGCCAGCTCTGTTTGTGTTGGTCACTGTGTATTTATTGATCAACACGATCGTCGCAACCCCNTGGNGAGCAGTGTGGGGGAGTGTGTTTATNTTGTCAGGATTGCCCGTCTACGAGTACTTCAANCGCCGAGGGAATATCGATGAAGGTGCTTTTCTAGCGGATGATTGATATATGTAAACAGGATCAAGATTCGAGCCAGATAGTTGTAGTGGGGTTTTGAGTTCAGCGCTAAGGGGTTGGCTTTATTCCTCGCTNATAGTCCAGCGCGTGTCTCTGGATCGGGTTCTGAAGATAAGTGCAATTACTTTCTCTGATTCGTTGCGTTCGAACTCGATTTCGATGAGTTGGCCTTCCATTGTAAAACTATCTTGTGACTTGGGTATTAAGAATAATCCCATACCACCTACACGATGCGAGTACAAGCGTCCGTTTTTGATCTGGATGATGCGTTTGTTGTCGTTGTGATCAGTGAAGGTGCCTGTTAGTTCATTGAGATCGGAAGTGTCTAGATCTAATTCTGTGTTGTCGTTGTATGGTTCTCCAATAGCAATCGCAGCAAGTCGTGCTGATAGATCTTCTATACCTCTTTGTTGTGTGTTGCAGAGTATTGTTACGAAAATTTCTTCACTTGGAATATAGAGAGCATATGAGTTAAAACCTGCGATCCCACCGCCGTGCTCAACGGATGCGTGGCCTTGAACTTCGAGGATATCCCATCCAAATCCGTACCTGATTTCTCTGCCTGATGGGAGAGTTGTAATTGTGTGTGCTCTTTTTAGCGATTCTGGGCTGAGGAGATTTCCTGCGAACAAGGCTCGTGTCCATGCGTGTAAATCAGATGTGGTAGTCTCAATACATCCAGCAGAGAACGGCCAAGTGAGACTGATGTATTCTGTAGACTGAAATCCATTTGCTGTTCTGTGGTGGCCAGTTGCAAATCCTGTTGTGTCTTTGTGATCTCCACCAGCGAATGCTCGCTTCATGTTTGCTTTGGAGAATATATGTTTATCCATGTATTGCGCGTAACTCATCTTGGAGACTCGTTCAATGATGATTCCTAAGAGCGCATACCCTGAGTTACTGTACGAATGCAACGTGCCAGGCTTGTAAAGGAGCTCTTGATTATTGAAGAACTCCATGATTTCTGTAGGAGTGACATCTGTTGCTTCAATCTCTGAGTCGAAGTTGGGCATACTTGTGTAGCTACGAACACCCGAAGTGTGATTGAGTAGCATCTCAATAGAGATGTGATCACCTCTTGTATCAAACTCAGGAATAAATTGTGTGATGTCATCGTCGAGTTTGAGTTTTCCCTGCTCCGCGAGTTGAAGGATAGCGACGGCTGTAAACTGCTTAGTAATCGAAGCAATCCGGAAGATGCTGTCAGGAGAAAGTGGATCACCATCAACTTTGCTGACTCCAATCGCAGCGTTGAAGAGAACTTCATCTTTATGAGCTACTAGGACCACACTTCCAGGAGTGTCTTGATCGAAAGTACTCTCGATTAGCGATTCGAGTTGTTCAATCCGCTCGTCTGGAATTTGTGCAATGCATGTAGAAACGAGAAGAGTATGTGCAATGAGCACTATATGAAAATGGGAAATCAATGACATCGTTTTCCTTTGGTTAGGTAACACTGTTCGGCCTCAAGGTTAACTCATAAACAAGATAGAAATTGCACGATGTTTTCATTGAGTTGTTAAGTCACAGATTTTGTTTCGGTATTGGAGATGAGTGTAGAAATATGGATACCAAAAATAGGGGGGAATTGCGATGTCCTGGACTCTAGAAGTGTTGAAAGAGAATGAGCTAGTAACAATTTGAACAGATAATTGTGTCATGGGTTGTGTGTTGATTTTGAGTTTTTAAATAAATTATCACGACGCTGCGATCTGTAGAAATGGGTTTAAAGACACCAAGGCTTGAATTCATTGTATGGATGTATTCGCGCTCGATTGAAGATGCGTAGGTGTGAATATTGAGCTAATTCATTGCAGATAAGGAATATGAGACGGAAACCATATTGCGAGCAATTTTGCCCGTTCAAATGTCGATAATTTGCATTGGGACTATTTGAACTAGAACAAACTCTATGAAGATTCGTGCAAAAATAACTTCAAGCTTGATCCTAGCAGCAGTGATACCGCTTGCTTCAGCTATGTTTATTGCAATTCGACATTCAACAAGTTACTCGAAAGATGCGACGGTAAAAACGGTTGAAAGCCGGCTTGATGCTCAAGCTGCAACACTTCATACATTTCTTCATTCTCGGATGAGTGAAATCGACGCGATGGCTGCTTCGCCACTTCTTGAGACCATGGATTGGGATCAGATCGGGCCTTGGCTCAGAGATCGGAGAGAGACTACATCCGATGTCTGGGAAAAATTTATATTGGGTGATCCGGACGGAAACTTTTACAACACCGCGGGGGGTAACCCAGGAGCAGGAGGGTTACGTACTTTCGACGATAGTGATCCTGAAGCAAAGCCGAAATCAATTTCGAAACGGGATTATTGGCAAGCAACAATAACTGGAAACCCGAATGCGGATCGGCGAGTGACAATTTCCGAGCCCATGATTTCTTACACGACTGGCGCAAAGCAGATCGTGATCGCAGCAAGTATTCTCCGTAAAGGAGAAGTTGTCGGGATGATTGGCGGAGCGTTACCCTGGGACTTGTTTGAATCTCGACTATCCAATACATCAGAGCTTCTTCGCGAAGGAATGCCTGAGGAAAGTGTGTTTGCGCTCATTGCTCCAAGCGGAGTGTATTGGCACCATACTAATCCAGAGAATGTGGTTTATGTAGCGCGAGATGAGTTTGGGCAGATCATAAAAGGTGCAGATAACGAATCAGTTGTCCACTTCACGAACATTCTAGATGATGCAGACCCAGTACTACGAGAAGTTGGCGGGCTTCTAAGTACTCAACAAAATGGGGTTGCTGTCTTGAAAGTAAAAGCGGAAGATAATCAATATGTGTTTTATCGTCCGATTGGAGATTTGGGATATTCCTTATTGCTTGAGGTTCCTGAATACGCACTTATGAAGGGCGTTGATACTCTGCGTGCAGAGTTGTTCTTAGTCCTTGCAATCGCAGCTCCAATGGCATCTCTCGTAGCAATATTAGTTGCGAGGCGTTTAACAGATCCGCTCGCGAATCTTGCAGAAGCAGCTAATGGGGTTACTCGCGGCGAGTTTCAGATGTTGTCAGTTTCAGGAGAAGGCGAGATCAAAGAGGTTTCCCATGCGTTCAATCGTCTCTTGCTCTGGCTCGAAGAGAGTAATCGCGATCGGGACGAAGCAGATCAACTTCGTTTCGATGCTGTTGTCAATCAATTGACAGATGCGCTCGCGATCATATCTACAGACGGGCAACTTGTGCATACTAATGAGCCGTTTGACAAGCACTTTGAACAGGGAACAGAAATTGGATTTATCTGGAATGTATCGCCGTGGACTGGATCCGAGACTGAATGGAAAGATCGATTATGCCTAATAGCGAAAGGTGAATCGGTTTCATTTGAGTGTTCAATTGGTTATGGGTATAACCGTCAATCATTCGAGTTTTCGATGTGTGGAGTCGTTCAACAAGAAGGTCATATGATCGTAGTGATCGGGCATGATGTAACTGAACGAACAGAGCACGCAAAGCTTCTTGCGACTGCAATGGAGCAAGCAGAGTCAGCAAATGAAACGAAGAGCGAGTTCTTGGCAAATATGAGCCATGAGATCCGTACGCCGTTAACTTCAATCCTCGGATTCGCAGATGTGCTTAAAGAAAATGTAAATGAATCAAAATCATCTCCGATTCAAGAGCAGGCGATTAATACCATTCAGAAGGCAGGCGAACACTTGCTCACACTGATAAATGACATTCTCGATCTTTCAAAGATTGAAGCAGGAAAAGTTGAAGTCGAGCATGTGAATACTGTGTTACCTAACGCGCTTTGGGAAATAGAAGAACTAGTTGGTGTGCGAGCTTTAGAAAAGGGTTTAGAGCTCCATGTTGATATTGAGTTCCCAGTTCCTGATCGAGTGATGATTGATCCTACAAGGCTGCGTCAGATTCTTGTAAACCTAATCGGTAACGCAATCAAGTTTACAGAAAGTGGGAAGATCCAGATCAGAGTGAGTGCTCCATTTCGGAATGCTGATCAGAAGATCCGAGTTGAGATCGAAGATAGTGGTTTTGGTATGACGGAAGATCAGGTTGCCAATTTGTTCAATCCATTTTCACAAGCAGACGGCTCAATCACACGAAAATTTGGTGGCACTGGATTGGGGCTCACAATTTCCCGCCGACTCGCTTGTTTGATGGGCGGTGAAGTTTGGCTGAGCTCATCAGTTCCCAATGTTGGTTCTACCTTCATCCTTGAGCTACCTCTTCAGCAACCTGAAGATGCAGTGATAGTAAAATCAGCAGATGCATGGAAGAGGCTGAGTTGTACAAGAGAAGCTCTTGTGAAAACTCAATGTTCCCCAGTTATCAATGGGCGGATACTCCTTGCGGAGGATGGTAAAGACAATCAACGACTACTTACGATATATCTTTCAAAAGCTGGCGCAACTCTTGATATCGCAGACAATGGTAGGATTGCACTCGAAATGATCGAAGCCTCGGAGCAATCAGGGAAGCATTACGATCTGCTTTTGACTGATGTACAAATGCCTGAAATGGATGGGCTCTCTTTGACGAAAGCAATTCGTGATCGTGGAAACAATATTCCGATTATCGCGTTGACAGCACACGCGATGGCAGAAGATCGTCAGCGTTGCATCGATGCTGGGTGTAACGATTACGCGAGCAAGCCAGTAAACAGGACCGATTTGATTGCTGCATGTGCTCGCTTGATTAATGGTTCGGCTGAGCCGGAACCGCAGCTAAACATTGAGTTGCAAGACGATCGTGATGTCGCATAGACCGCTATTTGATGTTGCATCACACTCAGATACTTTGTGTGAACAGAAGCTTTGATAAAAAATTTACAACATAGATTTTTCAATCAGAATCATCATTTATTCGATGTCTGCCTTGTTTCTGATTACATAGAACCGGTTTGGATACAGAGCAGATTGAAGAAAATACGAAATGGTAGTAGACAAAAACTTTACATCGGGTATTCTTTCGACAATTGCATCAAGAGTCCCGGAATGTCTCAAAGGTTCCGGGCGGCAACCGAGCTGAGTATCTCAGTCACGGTGCCGAGACCAGCCCCGGCGTGGGGAACGATGTGGACAAGGCTGCACAGCAGGATTTGTCAAACGAGCAGCGATGTCGCTGTAATCCACGCCAACACTGGAAGCTTTCGATGCTGTGAGGAGTTCACAGCATGGGACACAGTCATACAAACTTAGAATTTAACCAATTGTCCGCAGATTCAATCTGTCTTTCTCGAGGACGGGACTTTGCAGACGGCGATCCGCTTGTTTCTGCTTTGGTTCAATCGACAACATTTTGTCGCTCAGGAGTGGGTTCAAACCCTGAGCATCAGTATTCGAGAGTATCAAATCCAACGGTTGCAAATTTAGAAACACTGCTGGGAGATCTCGAAGGAGGATTACATGCAGCAACTTTTTCGACAGGGCTCGCCGCGGAAACTGCTTTGTTTCTCGCGTTACTAAAGAGCGGAGATCATGTTGTTTGTGGAAGATCTGTCTATGGCGGAACGACTCGATTGCTTCAGCAGTTACTTTCGGAACTGGGAGTTGAGAACTCATTTGTTGATGCGAGCAATCTCGATGAAGTCCGGAATGCGATTCGCGCGAATACAAAGTTGATCTTTGTAGAAACTCCTTCTAATCCAACTCTTGAAATTACAGACATCCGTGCTTGCTCGCAAATTGCGAAAGAAGCAGGGGTCCTATTGGCAGTAGACAACACATTTCTGACATCAGTGTTACAACGCCCGTTGGAGTTTGGAGCTGATATATCTGTATATTCAACAACCAAGTTTATCGACGGCCACTCAGTGGCGTTGGGTGGCGCGTTGGTTGTGAAAGATCAAGATCTGCTTGAACGAATTCGATTTATCCGAAAGTGTACAGGTGCGATTCAGTCACCGTTCAATGCTTGGTTAACAATAAACGGGCTCAAGACACTTCCGCTGAGGATTCGATCACAATCCAAGAATGCAGAGACAATCGCTTCGTGGTTGAACGAGCAGTCAGAAGTTGGAAGTGTTTATCACCCATCATTATTCGATGGTAAGGAAAAAGAGGTTGCAGATCGCCAGCATATCGGCGGGCACGGAGCAGTAGTCTCATTCACGCTTCGCGATGGATATGACGCTGGATGTGCGTTTGTTCAGAGACTGAAACTTTGTACTCTAGTTGAACATGTAGGTTCTGTTGAGACATTAATCACACACCCTGCTTCGATGACTCATGCTGATGTTCCTCGCGATCAACGGATCGAAGCAGGAATCAGTGATGGGCTACTGAGATTGTCAGTTGGTTTAGAAGATATCAATGAACTCATTGCTGATCTGAAGAATGGACTCTCAACATTAGATAAAAATAGCGACATCTCATGCTCGCGAACAGCGAACGAGAGTGAGGTTGCCTGTGTCTAACTCTCAAGTCATTGTGCTTAAGTTTGGTGGATCAGTTTTACTTGATGAACAGCGATTGCGGATTGCGGTCCACGAGATTTATCGTTGGAGAAGGGAAGGGATGAGAGTGGTCGCGGTCGTCTCCGCTCTCGCTGGAAGAACAGATGAGCTGATTGTGAAATGCGCAACGCTTTCAGACTCAGCATCTCGATTAAGCAAAGCGTCACTCATCGCAGCTGGAGAAAACGAATCTGCATCACTCTTGGGTGTTCATCTGGATCGAGCTGGGTTATCCGCGTTGGTGTTATCTCCTGCAAGTATTGAGTTTGTTGCAAATGGTGATCCACTCAATGCGAACCCATTATCGGTGAATGTCGGAAAACTGGAAGTCTCACTTGAAGAAAATGGAATTGTAGTAGTTCCAGGCTTTGTCGCGATCAATGAATCGGGAGCGACAGTTACCCTAGGGCGTGGCGGATCGGATCTATCCGCAGTCTTTCTCGCAAACGCACTCAAAGCGGATCGATGTCGATTAATCAAGGATGTGGATGGTTTGTACGAGCATGATCCGGCGGGTAATTCGCCTCCGCCTAGAAGATTTAAATGTGCAGGGTATGGAGATGCTCTCGATACGGACGGCTCGATAATTCAACACAAGGCAGTAGAGTATGCGAAGCTCAATCGATTGGAGTTTGAACTCGGCGGTTTCAACTCTGTGTTTCCTACCTTGATCGGTTCGTTACAAACAAAGTTTGATGATGAGTACCAAGAGTGTCCACCAACATCAGTAACTATTTGTGGATTAGGAACAGTCGGAGGGGGGGTCGTCGAGTTGATTACTCAAATCCCAGATCAGTTCACAATAGATTGGGCAGGCTCACGTTCTCCAGAGAAATATGAATCGCAGACTAAGTTTGTAGGATCAATCCAGGACGATGTCGTTGCGATCGCGGGATATGGTTCGGATGTGGTTCTTGAACTGATCGGAGGGGTTGATACAGCGGCGAAAATAGCTCGCTGTGCGATACAAAACGGAAGCCATGTGATTACTGCGAACAAGACGTTGATTGCGAATATGGGAATTTGCTTAGTTGAAGAAGCGTCGAGAGCTGGAGTGACAATTCGTTATTCTGCGAGCGTTGGCGGAGCCGCGCCGATTCTTGAGAACGTTCAAGATTTATTAAATCGTGTGAATGTAAACCCAATTCGTTCTCTACGAGGCGTACTTAACGGAACAGGGAATTTTGTCCTTGGATCCCTGAGTAAAGGGATTTCTTATGAAGAGTCAATTGCTGAAGCGCAGCGGAGAGGATTTGCAGAGGCGGATCCATCTCGAGATATTGACGGACGAGACAGTCTTGATAAGCTGCTTGTCATTGCTCAGGAAATTGGATGGAAAATTGATCCACTGGATATATCACTCAGTTCAATCAGCGACTGGGTAGATTCGAGCCGCAACTTGGGTTTTCCTGTTCGCCATGTCGCGAGAATTGATGCGAAGCGCGCTTCCGTTCTTGTCGAATCAATAGGTACTCAAGAGAAGGCGGATCCACTGAGTGAGCTAGAGAATGAGTGGAATGCAGTCGTGATTGAGTTTGAAGATGAATCGACCCTAGTTGTTCGTGGAAAAGGCGCTGGCCGTTGGCCTACAAGTGAATCAGTTTTAGCAGACCTGCTTGAACTCAGGCGTAACTTGATACTTCAAACATCTGCAAGAGAGGTGATTAATGTCTAGTCATTTCCCTCGCATTGCGGTTGTTGGCGCCTCAGGTGCAGTTGGTATGGAGGCGATCAGTATTCTTGAATCCCGGGATCATCCAATTAATCAGCTCAAACTCTTTGGTTCGGATCGCTCAAGCGGGAGTTCGATTTCATACCTTGATTCAGCAATCACTATTCAGCACCTCGACGATATTGCTAAGAATGAGTATGACTTTGTGTTGCTATGTGCTACTTCAGTCGTCGCGCAAACTGTTCGTAATCAAATGAAAAAATCCGATGCAGTGTTAATCGATAACTCGTCAGCATTTCGGATGGATCCTGATGTGTCCTTAGTGATCCCAGAGGTGAATGTACATCTGTTAAACTCAGATACTCGACTTGTAGCGAATCCTAACTGTTCAACAATCATGCTGTTGACCGCACTCAATCCCTTGCGAGTAGAGTTTGGAATTCGCAATGTTATTGTCACGACATATCAAGCGGTATCGGGCGCAGGAACCGCTGGAATCAGCGAACTGCTTAATCAATCGCGAGCTTACTTGAACGATGAGCATGAGTCAGCTCATGTATTTCCATGCTCATCCGCATTCAATGTCTTTGAGCATGAATCAGCGATCAATCCAGAGACAGGATTCAACGGCGAAGAATCAAAGTTGATAAATGAAACAAGACGAATATGGAATGATCCAGGATTCTCGATACTCCCTACTTGCGTGCGTGTGCCTGTTGAACGAGCACACTCGCAATCGGTTATTATTGAGCTTGATCAGCCGACGAAAATGCAAGAGATCCGTGATGCGCTCTCGCAAACTGGTATTGTGTTATTACCTGAAGGGTACTTGCTTACTCCTCGCGAAGCAGCTCGACAAGATGATGTGTTTGTCGGTAGAATTCGCATTGACCCGCAAAGTGGGGGGAAGAGAGTTCTGATTTGGATATGCGCCGATCAAATTAGAAAAGGAGCAGCACTCAACGCAATACAGATATTGGACGCGATTCAGTTAGAGCGAGACTCAGTAAGTTCTCAATAGTACTCGATAGGAGTTTAATCTGCGTTGAAAACGAGCTCGGCTTTCTGCAGAGTCTCACTATTGAACTTGAATTTAATTCTTTCAGCAACAATTTCATTCAATGCGAGTATGAGTTGTGGAGAAATGTGAGTATTGCTTGATTCAGAAATTAGCATTTCAGAAACACGATCGCCTTGTTGAGCAGGATCAATCCCAACTCCAAGAGTCGAACCTGCTTTCACAATAGAGTGAGAAAACCCGAACACAGGAACTCGTTTGCGGATGCATTCAAGCAAAAGAGTTTTCACCATAGCGGAGTTGTACACTGCAGGATCAGGCATTGTCCATACAATATCAACATCGAGACTGAGAAGTTTTTTAATCGCACTTGAAACAGAGCCGTGCGAATCCAAATCAACTGCGATGATTTTCATATCCACTGGAATCGTATCTTTGACTGTCTCAATTCTGAGATTAGAGTTTGTAGAACTTGATCTGTAGAGCACGCCGATTTTTTTTATTGAACTCGATGCCATTTGAATCATGTTGATTTGTTCATTCAGATTAGAATCGCTGCTTATTCCAGAGGTATTGTTCCGCGAAGATAATCCAATCGCTTCCGGGCTAGGCGACATGCAATAGTAGAGTTGCGTAGAGGGCGGTAACTCCTGGCTCATTGTCTTCGACGCGCGGCCACCAATCGTGATTACTTTTCCGGATATACCTCTGATTTGTTCTTTGGATAAATCACTCAGCAGTATTGTCTTTGTATTGATTCCTGCATTTTTCAGTTGTTTCGTGCAGGATTCAGCGGCGATGGTAAACGGGCTAGACTTTGAAGAGAGGACAATGAGAACTTCGTCAGCATTTTCTTTTTGAATGTTCCAGCCTGCAGCGAAACACAACAACATCACGCAAAGCGTTAGCTTACTAAGCAATGACAAGTATCGAGATGATGCATGTGATGGGAGCATTTAGTTCTAAAACTCTGTGTGCAACGTTAAGAAAAACGTTTGTCCTGGGGTTTGTTGTGCAATACCAGTTGAAGTTTGATCAACGATTAGTAGATCAGTTTCATCTAGTAGATCGATTACACCAAGCTGAATTTCTGTTTTCCAATCAGGGATTCCGATTGTTGCAGAGAGATCAATACGATGGAAAGAAGGCACGGTACCCGCGGTATCGCTCTCCGTGATGTCAGTGAATCTATAGTTTACATTGAGAGTGAGCCAGTCTGAGATAGTGGTTCTTGCAGTTGCTCCTACTTTGTGTCGAGCTGGGCGAAATGCTCGTGCATTCTGAGCTGTAATATCGAAATCAAAGTCGTTGTACGCATACCAAAGCGATATGGAGGATGATTCATTTTGATACTTAATCTCAGTTTCAGCACCAACAGCACTTGCTGAACCAATATTGTCGACACTAAAGAAGTTTCTTCCAACTACTGGTGCAGGTTCGGGCAAAACGATTACGCCGGTGAGTTCTTCGTAGTGTTGGACATAGCTATCGGCTCTAAATGTCAAGCCGTCAGTTATCTTTGCAGTGTATCCAAGCTCAATGGAATACAACTGCTCATTGTCGATATCTCCAGCTGGTATAAGGTTTACTCCAAACAACCCGCCTCCGAGAGGTAGCCGTTCTGAGCTCAGGTCTCTGAGAGCAGTTTGAGGTGTTCTAAAAGCTTTGGCAACTGCGAGTCTAAAAACATGCTCTTTGTTTTCACCAGCGGATCTGAGTAATGCAAAGCGCCCAGACCAATCGAATGTAGTTTCGGAATACCAATCGACACGAAGCTGGGATTCTAAAGTCCAGCGATCATCGATTGTCCAGCTATCACTCGCAAATATCCCAATCCATTGTTCGGATGAGTACCCTGCTGGGAGCGCATCTGTAGATTGAAGTCGCGTGATGTTAAGAAAAATACTTCTGAGTGATCCGCCTATTGTGAGTTTGTGATCGTCAGCAGGGGAAAATGTATACTGTCCATCAAGGTTATTGTCATAAGCATTGTATCGAAACATTGAAGGGCGGTTTACATCTTGGAAAGTACCATACCACTGAACATATCCAGATGAGTCATCGCTGAGTTTCTTTGAATACTTTGCATGTGCACGAATCAGATCGATTCTTTCATCGATTCCGAGTTGAAGTGCGAGGAATGGGGAGTTACCTCGTTCGACATGGGTACCTCCGATACCAAAATCGATAGATGTATCATCGTCAATGTCATATATCGCATCAAAGTCATAACGCTGGCTTCGCAGGAAGTCCTTGGGTCGAGCAGGCGCGCTTACTAAGCCGGAGACTACATTCAAAGTATCTGTCGGCTCAATATCGTTGTATTCTCCTGAGAATCTCCACGAGAGTTTGCTATCAGCTTGTCCGACTCGGAAGTTTGTTTTTGAATCTCCGAACTCATTCATCCTTTGGCTGATCAAAACACCAGCGGTATCACGAGGGCTTTTCTCAATGATATTGATGACGCCGTTGAACGCGTTTGCTCCCCATGCAGCGCCACCTGGGCCTCGTACAGTTTCGATTTACTTTATGTCATCCAAGAAGATTGGAAGTCTTTGGAAGTCAACGCCGCCGTGGACTGGATTGCTTATAGTTCGGCCATTGAGAAGAAATAGAGTTCGATCTGAGAACGTTTGATGAAGTCCTCGAACTCCGATTGCCCATCTGTTTCGATCAAGTTGTAGCGCATCGACGCCGGGAATAAATGCGAGTAACTCTGGGAGCTCGCTAACACCTGAATATTTGATGTCATCAGCACTGAGGATACTCACTGGTACCGGAGTCATATTGGATGATTGTTCAGAGCGAGATGCGCTGATGACAATATCAAAGTCCTCAAACAACAGATCAATGGATTCATCGAGAGCAAGCAGATCATCAAAATCATCCATTTCTTCGGCGGACTCGATTGGATCATTATCGTAGTCAGCTGAATCAGTGCTGTTCCCTGGAATAGGTACTGAAGGGGATTCCACTTCTGGTTCGCTTGCAACTGCTGTCGAAGCAATGGAAATTACTAGGGTGGATAGGAGAATGCGCCCTGTCCTTGTAGCATTTCGCCATAGGTAATTTTGAGGGTTTGAGGCAATCATCGTGATTTCCAGTTTTGACAAGTATTGTGTAACTGGTACCCAATCGTCAGATCCGAATGATTTGTTGAGCTCTTGTTTGAGTATTGCCCAAAATCGTTACGATCCACAAAATCATGTCATCTGCTTTATGAGTTAAGTAGAGCAAATTACGAACCGATAATTCATTGATTAGACTTCACGTATATTTGGTCAGTGAGTACACAAATGAAAAACAGTCCACTCAAAACGCGTTCCTTTGGTCTTCGCGCAAGAGCCACATTTGTTGTCGCTTCAGTAATTATTTTTGCATTACTCGGCGCTTCAGCGTTTAGTGTTCTCAGAACCAATTCAATTCTGAAGAGAAATCAAGAGACTTCGGTAAACGGGCTTGTATCCGGTTTAGCAAGCGCAATCGAGCTTCCTCTTACCGTTGACGATAAGGAGGAGCTTGACCGTCTTGCGGCGGAATTTTTCAGCCTAATCCCTGGGGTAGAGTTCATTCTTATCCAAGATGCGAAGGATAAAGAGAGATCGCTTACAACGAACAATACACAAGTGGTGGAGAGTTACAAGAGTAATGAATATGACTCTAACCGACTCATGGTTGGGAGCCGAGAGATTTTTTCACTCGTAGATCATTCTGAATCAGATTTATACTTTGATGAGATGGATGATGAAACAAATGTGGATTCATCTGTGATAGGAACACTCGTCATAGGGGTTTCAAACAAGGAGCTGTTTGCATCACAAAAATCTCAGTTGAAATCGCTCGTGATCACGATTTTAGTCGTTCTTTCGATTTCAATTCCAATGATTTTCATCATTGTTGGTGGCTGGACTAATCGGTTGATGAAACTGGTACAAGTTACGAAGTATATTTCCGATGGCGATTATTCTCACTGCCTAACAGATAACAAGGGTGATGAAATTAGCACTGTATATTCCGCTTATGAACTTATGCGTCTTGCAATTCGAGAGCGCAACGAAACTGAGCAACGTCAACAAGCAGAGTTGAGTGAAGCAAGAGAGCTTGCTGAGACAGCGAACCAAGCAAAGAGCCAGTTTCTTGCTCATATGAGTCATGAAATACGAACGCCAATTAATGGCGTGATCGGGATGCTTGAGTTGTTATCCATGACTAAGACTTCTGAAAAGCAACGGAAACAGATTCGGACCGCTACGAGTTCTGCGGATACGTTACTTAGTTTGATTAATGATATATTGGATTTTTCAAAGATCGAAGCAGGGCAGATCGATATCGAGTCAATCTCATTAGACCTACACGATATCTATGAGTCTGTAGCAGAGATGTTGGCAAGCTTCGCTGGAAAAAAAGGCGTCGAACTCATCTGTAATATAGATTCAACCGTGCCTCGGTATGTCATCGGAGATCCGACGAGAATTCGACAAGTTGTAATCAACATCGTGAACAACGCGATTAAGTTCACTGAATCTGGTGATGTAGTCATCCGTCTATCAGCTTTCCGATTAGATGATGATTCATGGCAAATTCGAACACAGGTTTCGGATACCGGAATTGGAATTCCAGAATCAGAACGGAATCGTCTGTTTAAGTCATTCTCACAAGTAGACGCGACGACGACGAGAAAATTTGGAGGCACAGGGCTTGGGCTAGCCATCAGTAAAGGATTTGTAGAACTCATGGGTGGCGAGATTGGGATATCTCCCGATCGGGAAGTTGGGTCTGAGTTCTGGTTTACATTCAATGCTGCTCTTTGCGATAAACCTGTTGAGAAGCGTCCGATGTTCCGAGGAATACTTGAGAACATGCGAACCATCATCGTTGATGATAATCAAGTGAATCTTGATATCTATACCGAAGCGTTAACCAACTGGGGAATGCGTCCAGAAGCGTTCACAAACGGGAAAGACGCGATGGTTGCAATGAGAGTAGCTCAAGATAAGGATCCATATAAGCTTGCTATTCTGGATATGCAGATGCCGGACATGGATGGGGTCCAGCTCGCAGATGCGATAGTGTCAAACGAGATAATTGATGCTCCAACAATGGTTATGCTAACATCGATGTACCATACTCCAGATGCTGATGATCTAGAAAACTTGTGCATAGCTGCATGTCTACAAAAGCCTGTTCGCTTGTCCACACTTCACGACGCACTCGCACAGTATATGTATGATGGCGTGGTCGATATGAAGATGAGAACTGAGGTTGATGTTGATGATCGGGCAAAGTTGCAAGGTGCAAAGATTCTGGTGGCTGAAGATAACGGTGTCAACCAGCTGGTCATTGGAGAGCTACTCAAGTCTGTCGGAGTACTGGTAGACATAGTTAACAACGGCGGAGAGGCCGTTTCACAGGTTGATGCGAAAGACTATGACATTCTTCTAATGGATTGTGAAATGCCTGAGCTTGATGGATACGAAGCTACTCGATGGATTCGTCAGCAAGAAGATTCGCGAAAAGATGGGAAGCACATTCCGATTATTGCACTCACTGCAAATGCGATTCAAGGCGATCGAGAACGCTGTATTGATAGTGGGATGAGTGATTATCTAACAAAGCCCATCAATGCAAAGAAACTATTTTCGACACTCAATAAATGGTATACACCACATCCGGTTTCAACTGCTGAACATGTAGTTTGTGAGCAGCTAGTGCCAAGTGCGGAGTTGGATGATGACTCTTATGATTCGGTTCTTGATGTTGAAGGCGCACTTGAACGCTGTGCGGGCAAAGTTGATATCCTGTGTTTGGTGCTCGATGAGTTTGAGAGAACGACTGGAAATGCGTGCGAGCTGATGGAAAAGAGTTTGAACGAACAAGATCTCAAGTCGGTTGGGTTGCAAGCTCACTCCTTGAAAGGGGCGGCTGCGAATATCGGCGCAATCGAACTCTCAGAGGTATCAATGAGACTCGAGAGTGCTGCGTCAGAATCAAACTTGGAAGCCGCTCAAGAATCTATTGGGCAAGTTGCAAGATGCCTCGAAGAGCTTGGACGCCATTTGCCATCGATTAAAGATGAGCTTCTTGGGATATAAATTCAATAAGAACTGATCAGGCAGGCTCGCTGTTTTCGTCCTAGATGATTGATCGAGGATAAGGATCAGCTTCTTGCACTCTGCGATTTAAAGCATAAATTCAAGTGTTCTCTATAGCGGTACTGCGTGCAAATGAGAAGGTAGTTGTTCAATTTGAAATGGATGATCAATCCGTCTTTAGCGTTGGGTTCAGGATGAAAGAGCGAATAGATATTTCATTTTTCTGCATCCAGCGTTCCACGTATCTCGAAATCACACATCTAATGAGATGATGGGTTTGAATTCCCATTCTTGATCAGTTCGTCCGTTGATTTCTGCTAACAAGTAGGTACTCAGTCATGTATATAAATCTGTTTTTCCGAGCATTTATGGTCTTCTCCACCGCAACTGCTATCGCATCAAATGGCCCGGTTGAATCTGAGTACATCACTCCAATCGACTCGTGGCGAGTAGTACTTGATGGTGTAATGGGTGGCCGATCAAGCGGGCGTGTCCGCGAAAGCGATGCGGGTACAATTGTGTTCAAGGGAGATCTCTCTCTCGAAAATAACGGCGGTTTTTCTCAGATACGGAAAAATATCGACGAAGGAAGCTTTGCAAACCAAGATGGTATCGAGATCAATGTGCTTGGAGACGGCCGTACTTACCAGTTCGATATCAGAGTTTCAAATGTCAGACTCATGGCGGGTGGGTTTCAAACTACATTTGAGACTGTTAAGAATGAATGGCAAAGCATTCGAATCCCATTCAATGAGTTTCGTTTGTATTCATTTGGAAGAAGAGTACCCAGGGCTCCTGATATGGATCCTTCAAAAATTGAATCTATCGGGATGACACTCGCGGATAAAAAACCAGGCAGCTTCCAAATCGAAATCAAATCGATTCAAACATACAAAGAAAATGCTCCAAGTGTAAAGAACGCAGTTGTAGATAAAAGCACGCTCGGAAGTGTTGCTGAGTCAGCGGGGCTCAATACTCTACGAACTCTGCTCTCGTTGTCAGATCTGTCTCTACCTGAAGGTGAGCAGTTCACAATATTTGCACCTACTGACGAAGCTTTCTCAGCACTATCAGATGAGACACTTGCATTGCTTACTTCTCCTGAAGGAAAATCAACTTTACAGTCGATTCTAAGCTATCACATCGTTCCAGGAGTACTTCGGTCAAACGATCTGCTTAATCGCCGATCAACGACTACTTTGAATAGTCAGCAGATCCAAATTGAAGTAGAAAATGGTATCGCAGTATCAGGAGCATCTCTTTGGGTCACAGATGTTCCATTCAAAGACGGAATCGTCCATGTGATTGATTCTGTGCTGGTGCCTGAGTCAAAATCAATATTGGAGTTAGCTCAAAGTACATCTGATTTAAGCACGCTCGTGGCGGCAGTGTCTGCTTCTGGGATTGGTGATCAGCTTGGTCCAGACAATGGTCCGTTCACCGTGTTCGCTCCAGTGAACTCCGCGTTCGCATCGCTTCCATCAGGAGTTGTTGAGGACTTGCTCAAACCGTCAAACAGAACAAAGCTCATTGATATCCTTGGATTGCACATTGTACCTGGGCAGATAATGAGTAATCAGTTGTTAAACTCGAAACGCGCACGAAGCTACTTCGGAAATACTATCGAGTTCGGAATAACCGACGGGCAGTTGCAAGTGCAAGGCGCAACCATCATTTCAGCAGACATTCAAGCTGGGAATGGAGTGATCCACTTGATTGATACAGTAATCGCAAAGAGTGAAGAGTTGGAGAATGAAAATGCAACTCCAAGATCAAATGAACTTAATCAAGAAGCGATCCGACTCTACGAACTAGCGATCAATCGTGGCGTTCCACTATACAACGCAGGGCAAGAGGCAGGATGTGCATCTGTCTATGAAATAACCATCGAGTCTATGATTGCTCTGGGATCTGATACTCTCGATAGCAGAGCTATTGAACGATTGGAAATGGGACTCGCAGAAGCAGAATCGGAAAGTGATAATGCAACACGTGCTTGGATCTATCGCAGAGCACTTGATGGAGCATATGAGAGATTAACTCAACGCTAATACAGCGAGGATACAGCACTGCTTCATAGAGAACCAAAAGAAGGACATCTTTGGGATCAAAGCACACAACAATTGTTTGGTACCGTAATGATCTTCGAACAGATGATCACGCCCCACTTGTGTACGCGTCAAGACGAGGGAATGTAGTTCCTGTATACATACTCGAAGAGGATGATACTTCAATCAATCCAATTGGAGGCGCATCAAGATGGTGGCTAAACCGATCTTTGAAATCGCTTTCAGCGACTCTTGAGAATTTGGGGTCCCCTTTGGTTATCCGAAGCGGGAGTCCTGAAAAAGTTCTGTGGGATTTGTGCTCCCAATACAATGCGGATCAGATTTCGATGCATGATTCGATCGAGCCTCACGCGATCGAATCTGATGATCAACTTGATCATGTACTCGACTGTGCAGGCATTGAGCTGGTGCGATTTGCTACAAACCTACTTTGGTCAGTCGGTTCGATATTAAACAACTCTGCAAAGCCTTATCAAGTGTTCACGCATTTCTGGAAGCGTGGTAGTGGATTTACAGCTGTTGAGTTACCAATCGCAGCGCCAATTGAAATATGCCCTCCCAAATTGAATCCTGATCAGATCCCACTTGAGAATATCAAGCTGCCCACAGATCCTGATTGGGCAGTGGGGCTCAACGAGCGATGGACGCCAGGCGAGCCAAATGCGAATGAATCGTTGAATCATTTTCTTCTCAACCAAGTTGGGCGCTATCACGAGGATCGGGATCTCCTCGCTCATCCTGGGTGGTCAGCTCTTTCAGCTCCTCTTCATTATGGAGAAATCTCAGTTCGAAGAATATGGCACACACTCACTGAAAAAAGCAACTTGGAACAGAGTTCTGGGACTAGTTCATTTCTAAGGCAGCTTGGCTGGAGAGATTTTGCGGCACACTTACTGAATCATTTTCCTCATACCGTAGACAATCCATTACGAGAGCAGTTTGAGCAATTCCCATGGCGAGAAAACCCAGATCATCTTGAAAAATGGAAAAGAGGAATGACTGGATACCCAGTTGTTGACGCTGCGATGCGAAATTTGTGGCGTGAAGGATGGATGCCGAATCGTGCGAGAATGATCGTTGCTTCATTCTTATGCAAAGATCTACTAATTTCATGGACAGAGGGTGCCACTTGGTTCTGGGAAACTCTCGTGGATGCTGATCTTGCAAATAACACAATGGGTTGGCAGTGGGTCGCAGGTTGTGGAGCAGACGCTTCTCCATTCTTTCGGATCTTCAATCCCATGTCTCAGGGAAAAAAATTTGATCCGCAAGGTGAGTATGTTCGTCGTTGGGTGCCAGAGCTTGCGCAGTTGTCGAATAAAGATATTCACTCACCATGGTTAGCAAGCAGAGATTCATTGAGCAACGCAGGGGTAGTCTTAGGGAAAAATTATCCTCACCCTATTGTTGATCATGCTCTAGCAAGGGTTGAGGCGCTCGAAGCATATTCGAGTATCAAGAAGTAGATATCTCAATGCTGTCTTCGTAATACGGCAGAATAAAAATCCGCGATGCATGTATATGCATCGCGGATGATTTGTTGTTTCAAGTGATTATTGATCGTATTCTTATGGGAGGATAACAGTATCAATGACGTGGATCACGCCGTTTGATGCGTCGATATTCGCAGTCTTAACTGTCGCCTTGTTAATCATCACTGATCCTTTTGACTCCTTGATTGTGATCTTGCTACCTTCAAGGGTTTTCGCTTTGCGTGCTTCGATCGCATCATCGCTGTAGACTCGTCCTTCAACAACATGGTATAGAAGGATGCTACGAAGCTTGTCAAGATTCTCTGGTTTGAGCAGGCTCTCGACTGTACCTTCTGGAAGTTTGTCGAACGCTTCGTCTGTTGGAGCAAACACAGTGAATGGGCCGTCACCGCTGAGTGCGTCGATAAGATCAGTTGCTTCGAGCGCCGCTGCGAGTGTGTTGAAGCTACCTGCTGAAGATGCGATATCAAGAATCGAATCTGACTTGGGCATGATCACTTCGTCGATGACATGTATGATTCCGTTACTACATTCGATGTCGGTCTTGGATATCGAAGCAGATCCGATCATTCCCTTCTTAGCGTTAATTGCAGCTCGTTGGCCGTTAAGGGTTGAGACTGAGTCTCCTGACAGTACAGCTTTCGCATCAAGCTTGCCTGGTACGACATGGTAAGTGAGGATGCTGATTAGTGTATCGCGATTTTCTGGTTTCAGAAGCGACTCGACTGTTCCTTTGGGGAGCTTNGCGAATGCTTCATCAGTAGGTGCAAATACTGTAAATGGGCCTTCACCTTTGAGTGCATCAATAAGATTCGCCTCAGTTAGTGCAGCAGCGAGAGTTTTAAACGATCCAGCCGCGAGAGCAGTATCAATAATGTCTGACTTCGATGTGCTCAAAGTCATCATCTTCGCATCTTGCGTGTTACTTGATGTGCAGTTTGGTCCAGCATTGGCAAGACTGGCTGTTGCGAGAGTGGTTACAGCGATAGCGGTCATGAAAGTGTTCATCGTGGTATTCCTTGCTTGTTATTGTGACTGTGTTGTGCCCATCAGGATGATGGGTATGTATTCAAACCGGTTGGCGAGTGTGTTCGTGGAGCTTCATCAAGTGGATGCACTTTGGTAAATAAACTACCAAATAATTCAAAAAGCAAATTCATTCTGGTCTATGCGTCTGGATCGAATATCTCAACGAATCAAATGAAGAAGGCATTTCGAAACAATCATCGGCGTTCGAGTGTATAATACGATCACACACTATGAACGCCTCTGTTGAACATCCTGGATTGCTGAATCAAATCGCTCAAATCGCTCAAATCGCTCAAATCGCTCAAGGCGATCAAGATAGTATGCGTCAGCTTATGGACCAATATGCTGGTTTAGTCTGGTCGCTAGTACGAAAAAAGATTGCAAATACAGCTGATGCTGAGGATCTCGTGCAAGAAATATTCGCGGAAATCTGGAAGTGTGCAGATCGCTATAAAACTGATATGGGATCAGAAGCGACATTTATCGCTGTAATCACTCGCCGGCGCGTGATTGACACTGTACGCAAGATTGGAAGAAGAACGCCTTCAGTTCCATTCGATGGGGTTGTTGAATACAGTGCGGCTTCGGAAAGTTCAGTTTCAAAACCCCAACCGGAAATTGCAGTAGCAATGCAAATCATGAGAGACATGAACCCGCAACGCAGGACAGTGCTCGAACTCTCAATCATTCAGGGGCTCTCACATTCTCAGATTGTTGAAGCAACTAGCCTGCCGCTTGGGACTGTTAAAGCACACATCAGAAGAGGGCTAGAAAAGATCCGCGAAGAGATTTCTGCTTCCGATTCTAGTAAATCAGAAGAGGGGGTTTCGCGATGAGTGACACACGCAACCCACAAGACGGCCGTCAAGATGCTGATAAACTGATCGATCAGATGCTTGGGCAAAATGACTCTTCTGATTCGTTCACAAATGAAGATCAGTTCATGAATGAAATGGAAATCGCTGCAGCGTTGATCGATGTCGCCGCAGCAACCGCTGACCCAGTTGATATGCCTTCTGGATTATTAGAAAAACTTAAAGCTGGTGCTGAGCAATATCCTGATCATGACTCCTCGAATCAGTCAATACCAATCTCGCAGTATCAACCATCAGAAGCGAGTTCATCATTTAAACCAAGTATGAGCTGGTCTCCTTGGATGATCGCTGCTGCTTCATTGGTAGTTACTACGATCGTGATTCTCTCGCCTCGCAATGCTGTGAAGGTTCCAAGTTTAGATTCGCAGCGATTAGCACTCATCGAAGAAACTCCGGAAGCAGACCTTGTTCGTTGGGACTGGATATCGACAGGTGATGAAGCAGTCGTTGGCGATGTAATCGGTGATGTCGTATGGAGCGACGCACTCAATAAAGGTTACATGCGGATATCAGGGCTCGCAATTAACGATCCTTCGCTCGAGCAATACCAGCTCTGGATCTTTGATTCGACGAGGCCATCTGGGGATCTTCCTCAGTTCGGAGAAGGACTGCTTACACAGCGACCGGTCGATGGCGGCGTCTTTGATATCAATGCGGACGGTGAAGTCATCATTGAAATCAATGCGAAGCTGTTTATTCGACAAGCCGCAGCGTTCGCGATTACTGTTGAGCCTCCAGGGGGGGTCGTCGTATCAGATCGATCTCGTGTCCCATTGCTTGCTCTCGCGCCGTAAGTTTCTACAGAGATTCTGTATGTGTCACAAGCGAGAAAGTTGTGATATGGTAACGAGCGCGATCACTAAGATGAGCAATCCAAACCAGACGATCATTGCGATCCGAGTTGATCGTTTCGCACGCTTTGCTTCCCACCATGTGTTGGGTTTGATTCCTTTGATGTAGAATGTCAGGACACTTGCAAGATTCAGACATACTACATTAATAGATACCAATAGCACAGCTCCAATCGCTTCTTGAGTGGAGCCTTGAATGAGCAGCATAGAAGCAATGATTACAGGTGGCAAAAGAGCAATAGAGACCATTACTCCTACGAGTGAACTCGCAACTCCTGCGGTGACTGCGATTGCGCCTGCAACTCCTGTCGCAAGTGCAATCGCGATTTCCCCAATTGAACTGTTTGTCCTAGAGATAACCTCATTGGCTAGCGTATCGAGAGGCAAGATGAGTCCTGAAACTAATCCAACGCATGTTGCGGTGAGAACCCCGATTACATTAGTTTTGAGTGCACGCTTTGCGAGTTGAGTGTCGCCGAGCACTGATGCTAAGCCCAGTGCCATGTTTGGCCCAAGCAATGGAGCGATGACCATCGCTCCGATGATGAGCGCCGGACTATTGCGAGAGAGTCCAACAGCTGCGATGATACTTGCGAGCACAGTCATCGTCAGGAACATAGAAGTTGTATTCGCAAATTCATTCAAGTCCTCGTACAACTCGTCTCTACTGATTCGACCTTGCTTTGTCTGCTTCTTTTCATCGGAATCAAGCTCGTCTTTCACTCTGCGAGGGGAATACGCCTCAACAGGTAAAACCAACAACTGTGCATCTTCAGATAGTTTGAGGATTGGCTCAATGGAATCCACGATTCCTTCAACTTCATCAGTTTGGACGAGGAGTTTGAATAGCGTTGTTTCATCTCCAGGTTCATCCCAAGTCCAGTCAAGCTGGGCTTCAAGAATGATCTTGCGGACTCGCTCAGCATGTGCAGATGGGAGAATGATTTCAATAAGGCGGCCTGGCATGCAAGACTCCTGAGGAGGGGTAGCTGATTTGTATAAAAATAGCCCCTAATGAGGTAACTTCACAGGAAGTATAGAAGCGAATATATAGGTATGCATATTTAGTGAATGGACCGTCTTATGAGTAGAAACCTGCGTGTTGCCAGTAAGCAGAGAAGCGGTTTTATTGATTGGATCAAGCATAGAATATATATGAACAAAGTACCACGCTTGATCTCTGCTGCGATCATTTGGCTTTCAATCTGTGCGATACCTGCCACATCATTTTCAATTTTACAAGTTCAACCGTTAGCTCCATCGGTTGAGTTTTGTGAATCAAAGATTGCTGAGTTGGAGTCTGATCTCACGCTTGATGAAACAGTGAAAGCAACAAGCATCGGGATGTATAAGAAAGCGGTTGAGAAGCTTGCGAAAGCGAACAGCTTTACATCACAAACTGTCCAATATCAAAAATTGACGAACGAAGCTCCGCAGTTACTCATATCAATTCGTAACGAACTGGGGCTTCCACCTGTTGAGCCGACAGCGATTATTCCAGAAGGGGCAACGCTGCCTCAGCTAGAACAATTACTTGCTCAAGCAAACGCAACGCTCCAAGCGGAGCGGCAGAGTTTAGCTGATCTGCAAACAGAATCGGCTCGTCGAAATGAGCAAAGCACATCAATCACCGCTCGGCTTGCAAAGGCTCGTCAAGAACTATTGGATTTAGTGAATCCTTCTGACACAAGTTCATCATCAGAAATATCACAAGTTCTCATTGATGCTCAACTGGCAGCTTACCGAACGAAGGCGTTTGTTCTTCAAGCGGAGATTGAATCAATAGAAGCAGAGCTCGCGAGCTATGATGCTCGAAGAGAACTTTAGCCCGCTCGAAGAGATCGTGCTCAACGCAGAGTTACTGAGGCGGAAAAACTTGTTCAGTCATGGCAGCTGAAAGTTGCGAACCAACGAAAGCTGAGCGCTGAAATTGCAACGCAAGAAGCAATTAAACTTCGCAAGGAAGCTGCTCGACAACATCCACGATTGGTTGAGTTCGCTGAAAAAACAGTCGAGATAGCTCGTGAGCGTGTGAAAGCTCAAACTAATCTGGGAAGCACAGAAAACACAAGGCAACGATTAACTCAAGCGAGATCAGAGCTAGTAGCGCTAACAACGAAGTACGCTGCAACACAAAGCAGGCTTAATAAATCAGGACTAAATCGTGCAACCGGTCTTTTTGCTACGACATCAGTACGATTCACTGCCTGATTTGCCTGCACTCAAGCGAGAAGTTCGAACAACGCTCGATGCGCTAGAAGATCTTGATTACACACTTATTGAACTCCAAGAAGAGCGTGTCGCTTTCGGTGATATTGATCGTATTGCACAATCCATTCTGTCACTGATTCCACCGGCTGAGTTGGAATCTAGTCAGTCAGAGTTGCTCCCGGTTGCTCGAGAGTTGGCGTCTGCAAGGCGAGATTTGTTGGATCAGCTTGTTGGAGATGCATCGAACAGATTCGATTCTCTTGTCGAATTAAATACAACCCTGCGTGAGACTGTAACAAACACTCAGGCCTATAAAGATTTTATTGAAGAACGGATTTTGTGGGTCCGCAGTATCGCAGGTGATCGAGCGCCAAGATTGGCGGATCTAGAAAAGGATGCGTTATGGCTTCTTGATTCTGATAGTTGGAAACAAGCAGCAGCAAATACAAAGTCATTTGTCCAATCAAAGTGGGTGAAAATTGCCGGGCTTGCCGGTTTCCTCTTACTCCTTTTCCTTTTGAGTATTCGAAGCTGTCACTGGCTCCGATTACTAGGAGAACGTGTCGCTCGATACAATACAGATTCATTCAGATATACGATTTATTCGTTGTTTCTTACCGCGACGATTTCGGCTCCACTCGCAGGTACTCTATTCGCAATTGGTTGGCTGCTCAAAGCTCCTGAGAATCAAGAGCTCGTTGCGGTTGCAGTCGGAGATGGACTCCAGTCAGCAGCGATCTTCTTGTATCCACTTGTATTTCTGCGTCACATGCTCAGACCAAAGGGCTTGGCGATTTCGCATTTCAGATGGACAAAGGAAGCAGCGCCACCGATGAGAAAACGGCTGCGATGGTTCGCGCCGACAATTGTCCCTATTGTGTTCCTCGTAACAGTAATAGATTTGGGCGGAGATGAAGCTTCGAACGCTTCGTTGGGGAGAATCCTCTTCACGCTTGAGTTGGTTGTACTCACTATATTCCTTCATCAAGTACTCAGGCCATCTGGCCCTGTGCTTCGTCGATACATCGAAGCTAATGCAGGCGGATGGATCGATCGTCTGAGATATGTGTGGTACCCATTAGCAGTGATGCTCCCGCTTGTATTTGCAGTCTTCAGTTGGCTCGGATACCACTACACCGCGCTTCAACTTCAAATGAGACTAGAACGATCGCTCATCTTGGTGCTCGTGCTTGTAGTTATCAACGAGGTTTTACACAGATGGCTCTATGTCGCAAGGCGCAGGGTCGCAGTAGATGATGCGAAACGACGAAGAGCCCAAGCGGTAGTGGATGCTGAGGCAAATTCTGATTTGCCAGATTCGCCAGAAGTAATTCCGACGAGTTTTGATGAAGAAAAAATAGATTTGCCTACATTGAGTGAGCAGACGAGACAGATTTTTAAGACAGCGATTACTGTTTCATCAGTAATTGGTTTATACATTATTTGGGCTCAAGCTTTACCTGCATTGAGGATGTTCGATCGGATCCAGGTCTGGCCTAGCATTCAAACAATAGAACATGTCGAAGCAGTTGATTATGAAACTAACTCGACAATAAACCAAGGTTCAACACCGACTCAAGTGGAAGCAACCAACGGGTCACAGCTCCCGATGCCGAGAGCATCGATGTCTTCATCAAGTAGCTCTGCGCAAGACTCATCCAGTTCAGATATCACTTCAATCACTGTTGCAGATATTGGATTATCGCTGATTATTTTCATCGCTACTTGGATTGCATTTCGCAATGTTCCTGGACTCATCGAGATCGTCGTGCTTCAGCGATTGCCACTCGATGCAGGTAGTCGATATGCATTGAGTACAGTGCTGCGATATATGATTGCAATTGTTGGTATAGCGATCGCATTCCAAACCGTAGGAATTTCATGGTCAAAGGTACAGTGGCTCGCGGCTGCGTTGACATTTGGACTCGCATTTGGTTTACAAGAGATCTTTGCGAACTTTGTCTCCGGCTTAATTATCCTCGCCGAGCGCCCTATCCGACTCGGTGACACAGTGACAGTGGGAGGTGTCACAGGTACAGTAATGCGGATTCGCATGAGAGCAACCACAATTGCAGATTGGGATCGGAAAGAGCTTGTCATCCCCAACAAGACATTCATCACAGGTGAAGTAATCAACTGGACACTTACCGATTCAGTACTTCGAGTTAAAATTCCTGTAGGCGTTAGCTACTCTTCAGACATTGACCAAGTGGAATCAATTCTGCTGAGAGTAGCGTCGCAAGAAGCTCCAGTGCTTACTGATCCAGCTCCACGGGTGCTGTTCAAAAACTTCGGAGATAGCTCTCTTGATTATGAACTTCGTGTTTTTATCCCGCACATTGATTACTTTGTGATTGTCCAGAATGACATCAACAGTGCAATCTACAAAGCGTTCAAGGAAGCAAACATCGAGATCTCATTCCCTCAAAGGGATTTACATGTTCGCTCGATTGGGGATCTTGGGAAACTAATCGATCGAGGAGAAGATCCAAAGCCAACTTCCTAAGAGGGGTATTTGCTTAGATCCATTTACATTTACGAACAATCCAATACCCTGCTATACCCATCAGGATAAGGATGAAGCTTACAAGTGCAAATGCGTATGGAGAATCAGTGCCTGGGATGCCTCCGACATTGATCCCCAGCAATCCAGTAAAGAGCGTCATTGGCAATAGAATCGTTGCGATCATTGTGACAGCATACAAGCGGTTGTTGAGCTTTTCAGCATACTGGTTTGTCAACTCTTCTTGAATGAGCGTTAGTCTTCCTTTGGATGCTTCAAGGTCTTCAACATATCGTGTGATTTTGTTTATCGTCTCAGAAAGGAGTTGCTGATGTGGAGCATCAAAAATAGTAGGCTTAAGGATTCGCAACTCGATTAATGCATCAAGCTGAGGCTTGAGGTACCGAAACATCTTGACAACTTGTTGCCTCATCATTAAAAGTTCTGTGCGATCTTCAAAGACCTCAGGGCCGATGACCAGATCTTCAAGCTCATCGAGTCGATCATTAATTCCATCAATGATTGGACCAGCTTTGAGTGTGAGACCGTCGATTATTGTGATTAACAATGCACCGATAGATGTAGGCCCATCACCGTTTAATGTTCGCTCTTTAATTGATGCAATGGAACGAAGTTTCTCTCTCTCTCTCTAAGGAGATGAGCCGGGTTGATTCTACCCAGATTCTGAGCGAAATCATGTCGGCGGGATCAGCGCCTTCGTTGAGGTTTACGCCACGAAGGATGAGGAATAATCCATTGTTTATAGTCTCAATTCTTGGACGACTACCACTCGCAAGAAGCCCATCGACGATATGCTGTTCGAGTCCGGATTGAGTATATAGCCACGCTTGGCTTTGCTCGCTTGTTCGATCAAGATGAACCCACAAACAGCCTTCAGAAGACGACGGTGAGCATACATCGTTCATGCTCATTGATTTCACAGGTTTGGAATCAATCAGGAATGCTGAAAAATCGATTGATGAGTCTTGCATGAAAGTATTGTATATCAGCTTCAGCTTAAATGCTCATTGACTGTTTCAGCGTGCTGTAGGATCGAGAGAAATCGAGCGATGAAAACACATTGAAACGAAAGACTGATGGACATAGACAATATTGTCGATGAGTAGGTATTTCGATTCATCTCAACGGGCAATTCTTAAAGCTGTCTGCGCTCTTCAGTGAGGTGATTTGATTCGCGGACTGTGATCATTTCAGCATAATAATGCTAGATGAACGATTTGTATTGAAATGATTCGCGTTAAACCATACATTGCTGGGATCAATTAGGAGTGAATAATGAATCGATGTTGCTTTTTGATGAGCGTGTTTGTGTTTATATGTGTTGCTAAAGCTGAAGTACCGCCACCGACGGGGGATGCTGGATACACAGAGTCAGGGCAAATCTTCTTCACAGATTCCGAGCTTACACAGATCACAGTATCGATGGATCAATCGGATCTCGAAACGATGATCACAAACCCCTTCGACAATACGTATTACCTATGTTCAATTCATATCGTTAACTCCCACACCGACACAGTCGTTGAGGATGTTGCGATCCGCCCTCGTGGAAATACTGCTCGAGGATCAATCAAGAAATCATGGAAAATCAAGTTCAATGAGTTTGTTCCTGGGCGTGAAGTATTCGGATTAGAAAAGCTGAACATTAACGGCCATCAGAATGATCCGTCCGTAATCCGAGGAAAACTCGCATGGGATGTGTTCAATCAGTTTGGAGTTCCATCTCCAAGAGCATCTGCGGTTCACTTCACAATTAACGATGGCTCGCTTGTTGACGATGTGTATATCAATGTAGAACAAATTGACGATGAGTTTCTCAACGCTTGGTTCGGAAACGATACAGGGAATCTCTATCAATGTACCTATAAAGGAACGAGAGCAGATCTGCGATATGTTTCTCCAGGAGACGCCGCTGCGTATGCAACTCTTGGTTCTCTCACGTACGAACTTGAAAATGATAGTGGGTTGAATCAACATGTTGATCTTGCTGAGTTCATCAGCTTTGTAGAGTTTGCAACCGACATAGAATTTGCTGAACAGATTCATGATCGATTCAATGTTGATACATTCCTTCGTTCGATGGCCGTGGATTGTGCAAACGGGCACTGGGATAACATTTGGTATGGAGCAAACAACTATTTCCTATATGTTAATCCTGATACGAATGTAGTTGAGTACATTCCATACGATTTAGACAATACGTATGGGATTGATTTTTTTGCAACGAACTGGGCAACTCGTGCGGCTGCAACATTTGGTGACAACGGATTCGGATGGAATTTTTCAAGCCCATTTGGCGGCGGCGCAGAGCCTCCTCTGCTTAGAAGGGTTTTTTCTATACCCGCTTTCCAGGATCAATACTTCCGCTATGTGAGAGAACTTGTCGGCGCATCAGGCTCATTGTCAGATCCGACAACGACAGAGTTTGTCGATTCGATCAACGATACCTTTTTGTCAGGGTCAGAGCCTTACTTTGATATTGAATCCGTCGCACTCGCAAACACTGGAGACACACTGTTTGCAGATGTCCAAGTCGTCGGCCCAATTGCAGTCGGAGGGGAAACAGATCAAACACGCATCATGATCTTCTTTGATACAACAGCTGGAGGCTCAACATCAAACCCGTGGAATCGGGATATCAACTCGTCTACACAAGCAGATTACTTTATCGGTTCATGGACTGACAACGGCGGCGGGTTCATCCTCTATCGCTGGGATGGGTCTGGATGGGATCAAACGAATGCAAGTTTCAATAATCCTGCAGGAATGGAACAAGATCTAGGAATGAGCCCTGACGGACTTGTGAGATACACAATCCCACTCGCACTAATGAATTTTACAGAAACCTCTTCGTTTTCGTTTGATGTAGTAACCACGAATGATCGTGACGGCCTTCCAGATCCGGGAATCGATCATCTGTCGAATCTCAACCAAGCGACTCCTAACTATGACACTCCATCAAACCCTGGAGCGTTCTTGCCGCACACGCTTACGCCTTATGTCCCTACAAATACCGGGGCATTTGAAGGCGTGTTCAATTTATCGCCTCGAGAAGCACATATTGATAATCTTCAATCATTGCTCACTCCATTCGCATTCACAGGTTCATATTCAAACGGAAACGCAGACTATGGATTCAACAATGCTGATTTTGTGAGTTCATTTACAAATCCAGCATCCTACAACGGAAACCAACCTTGGTCTTGGGGAGTAAAACCATACATCGAAGCTCGGACAGAATATCTTCGAGAAAACACGCCATCAACTACAGAACTACCTCAGATTTTCATCAACGAAGTGATCGCGCTAAATGAATCCGTAATCGCGGATGAAGCAGGGGAGTTTGAAGATTTTATCGAGCTATACAATAATGAGGAAATCGCGATAGATGTTTCAGGTATGTATCTCAGTGATACTCCGAGTGTTCCGAAGTTGTGGAAGATCCCTGAAGGCACAATCATCGCAGCAAAGTCATACCTACTTATCTGGGCAGATAATGATCCTGCGGATGGACCGATGCACGCAACATTCAAACTCGGTTCTGGAGGCGAGATGGTATCGTTATCGCATCGAGACGATCAAAGCGTAGTGCTCATCGATACACTGACTTATTCTGGGTTAAATGTAGATCGCTCATACGGCAGGTCCCCTGATGGTTCAGACGCACTTGAAGTATTTTGTGCGGTGACGCCTGAAGCGAGCAACGATCCGAGAGATGATTGTTTTACGGATCCTGATCCTACTCCGATGATTTTCGTGAACGAATGGCTCGCAAGTAACGACGGTTCAATTCTTGATGAGTTCGGAGAGGATGATGATTACATCGAGCTCTACAACAATGAGAATATCGAAATCGATTTGAGTGGACGCTTCCTTACTGATGATCTTACGGATCGCATGAAATGGGAAATCCCAATGGGAGTTAGCATTCCGGCGAATGGATACCTTGTGATTTGGGCAGATAACCAACCTGAGCAAGGAGCTACGCACGCGAACTTTAAACTCTCAGGAGGAGGAGAGTCTGTCGGATTATTCGACAGAGTAGACAATCAACTCGCAGAGATAGATGTTGTTTCATACACAGCTCAGACGAGCGATGTTGCTGAAGGTCGTTCTCCAGATGGATCAGATTGCTTTGCTTTTTTTAACCCATCTCCAAACGCAGCCAATCCATACGGGCCAGCGGATTTAACTCAGGATGGCATTTTAAACTTCTTCGATGTCTCCGCATTTCTTCAGCTATTCTCAGTGATGGATCCTAAAGCGGACTTCAACAGCGACGGCGGGTTTGATTTCTTTGATGTCAGTGCGTTCTTGCAATCGTTCAATAACGCATGTGTTTCAAAGTAACTCCAAGTACTTGTCAACGGAGCCGTAGCTTGTTGACAAGAAATGAAACGGTTTCCGTAAAGCAAACCGGGGCGATCATTAACGCAATAGCATAATTGCTTCTTCGCACACTGGAAACTTACCATCATCTGGTGAGATTTGGTATTCGACAATCTGGAAATTGCATTTCTGCAAGACCCGGATTGAACCCTCGTTTTGTCGAGCAACTCGTGCATGTAACGGCCGGGTTTGGACTTGAGTGAGCATGAGTTGTAAAGCTTTAGTTGCGATTCCTCGGCCCCAAAACTCTCGTCCGATCCAATAGCCAACCGAATCAAGATCATCCATCTTGAAACAGGACATATATCCAACAACTTGATTATCCATGAGAATCGACTTGGCAACTACAGAACTGCTTTGAATTATGGATTCCCAGTGTTTAGTAAATGCTGACTGATCACGAGCGTATACAACAGCCATCTCGACTGACATCGGATCCGCTTGGAACTCGAAAAACAAAGGTAGGTCGGCTGACACGACATCACGAATTATAATTTGCATGCTTGTACTCATTTCAGTTCATCTTATCGCAAAATCCGAACGCAGGAGAATAGTGATGAAAAATAAGCTTATCTGATTTCTATACGATGGAAACAATACGATTGTGTGTACACTATCCGTTCCACTTTATGATTCGCAAAGTTCGAGGGGTAACAATGAGATTTAGATCAGTTCTAAAGCACTTAACAATTGTCGCAGTGATTTGTAATGTTCCGTTTTTTTCATCGTCTGCCAAAGGGCAGATAGTTTTCCATGATCATGTTTTGTTTTCACCCAGAGCATTAGATCCAACTGGAAATGGGTTTGGTCGATCCGTAGCGATGGATAACGGCATTCTCGCTGTTGGAGCTTATCAAGTTGATTTCGACGAGGAGAACGATGACTTCGGGTCTGCTCATCTTTATGACATGTCAACAGGAGTAGAAATCGCGCGTCTCATACCAGAAGATGGGCACGCGAATAATGGCTTTGGAAGAAGCATTGATATCAGTAATGGTGTTGTTGCTGTTGGGGCAAATGGTAATCGAGGTGAAGTAGGGTCTGTGTATTTGTTTGATGCAACAACAGGAGCACAGCTTAGGAAAATTACACCCGCAGATAATGACACAGACGGCACCTTCGGTCACAGCGTTGCAATTGACAATGGAATTGTCGCAGTTGGCGCACCAATCGGACCATTCAGTGCGGCCACTGGACCTGGATATGTGTATCTGTTTAATGCAACAACCGGATCACAACTCCACAAGCTTAGCCCGGATGATGGGTTAGATGGAGACCTTTTTGGCTTAAGCATTGATATGGATAACGGGAGGCTCGCGGTCGGCGCGCCGTTCGCGAACAACCCACAGCTTCATACCGGCGCGTTGTATGTGTTTAGTGTAAACGCGGGGATACAAATCCAAAAGTTCGTCCCAAACGGAGTTGAGTTCGGAGATCATTTCGGTTATTCAGTTGCATCAAGTGGAAATCGAATCGCGATCGGTGCTCCAGCAGATGGAAACAATGTGGATGGTGTAGCAGCGGTATATATCTATGACTCGCTGAATTTTACACAAGTAAGCAGGATCACTCCAGAGAATAACGACCGGGGCTTTGGGAACTCTGTCGCATTTGAAAATGATATCGTTGTCGCAGGTGCTCGGGATTTTAACACATTTACAGGATCAGCATTCGTCTTCAATGCGACTACTGGTATTCAAGCTGTAGAGCTACAATCCGATGATCTTTCCAATCGAGATGAATTTGGTACTTCAGTCGCAATTGAAGGTTTCAATATCGCAGTCGGTGCATTCAGAGAAGAGCACGGCGGGCCTTCCATCGGCGCTACTTATCTCTTTAGTACATTTACAGGGAATCAAAACTTCAAAATTGTCCCAAATCAAGAGGATTTGTCATTCGACAACTTTGGATACGCAGTAGCTGCTGATACAAGCGTGCTAGTTGTTTCAGCGAATAAGAATGATGAGCGTGGAGATAATGCTGGAGCTGCGTATCTCTTTGACTCAACAAACAGAGAATTGCTTGCAACCTATCTTCCAGACTCAGGAACGCACGAAGGGAACTTTGGATATTCTGTCGACTATGACAGTGCGATCGTAGCGATTGGCGCAAGCGGAGATTCAGAGAATGGCGCAAACGGCGGAGCAGCTTATCTCTACTTTGCATTTACCGGTGATCGCATCCGTCGGCTCGTTCCATCAGATGGAAATGCTGGAGATTTCTTTGGAGCCTCAGTCGCACTCGACATTGGATTTAACGGCGGAATTGCTGCTGTTGGTTCGAGCTTCGACGATGATAATGGAAACGATTCCGGTTCTGTATATCTGTACCAACCATTTACAGGCGCGTCGCTAGGAAAACTGCACGCAAGTGATGCCGCAGCCGGCGATTCATTTGGAAATGCGATCGCAATCGACGAAGGCACGCTCGTTGTTGGTGCATATCGGGACAGTGATCTCGGTTTCAGATCCGGCGCTGCATATCTGTTCGATTTGGAAACAAATACCCAGATTGCCAAGCTCGTTCCAAGCGATGGAGCTGCAGGAGATTTATTCGGCACTTCCGTCGCGATTCATAACGGAATCGTTGCTGTTGGAGCTTGGGCGCATGATACGAATGGAACTGATTCAGGCGCGGTGTATTTGTTTGATGCTAAGACAGGAGAGCAAATTGCCAAGTTTGCACCATCCGACGCATCCGCAGGCGATCGCTTTGGATTCTCAGTTTCAATCTATAACGGAGTAGTACTGGTCGGCGCATATCGAGACAACGATAATGGAATGTGGTCAGGGTCCGCATATCTCTTCGGCGCCACATCTGGGAATGAGCTATACAAACTGTTAGCTGGAAATGGATCTGCTCAAGATTTGTTTGGGCGCTCAGTTTCGATTCATCGCAACAATATCGGAGTTGGAGCGATCGGGGACACTCAGTTCGGAACCAACTCCGGCGCAGCGTATGTATATTCTGTTCCAGACGGGATATGCCCTGCTGATATCAATGATGATGGAACATTGAACTTCTTCGATGTTTCAGATTTTCTCATTGGGTATAGCCAGAAAGAAGCCGATGCGGATTACAACAGCGATGGCAGCTTTGATTTCTTCGACATCAGTGCATTCCTCTCGGATTATGCAAATGGTTGTCCATAAAGGAATGATCTTCGATCAGTGAAAACTCGATTGTTTTGTTTTCCATTCGTCAATCAACATGTCGTACCCAGAGTCTGGATTGTTTTCGATTCATCGAACTCTTCGAGTGCGTTGAGCATCCATGTTACTAGGTTCATAGATCCAAATGTGCGCGGATCACCTGGTCCCAACACTTCGAGTCTGCCTTCGTATGCCTCTTTTGCAAGCTCGAGAGATCGCTCATGTTGTCCAATTTGTCCGTACAAGCCTGCGAGATTATGGATTGAAGAAAGAGTGCTCACATCTAGATCACCTTGGGTAACTCGCTTTGTGACGAGTGACTCTTCAAGTATCGGAGCTGCATCGTTATATTGACCAGTTTGAAGATACGCGACGCCTAAGTTACTCAGCGCATTGACGAGCTGCTCATCTCTGGATTCTCGTGATGCGCGCAATATGTTGATTTCTTCAAGCGTGATATTGATAGCATCGTCAAACCTGCTCTGATGCATTAAGTTTGACGCGAGCGCATGTCGAGCATGAATGCTAAGAACTCCTGATTGGCCTTCCAGTGATTCATATAGTTCAAGCTGTCTGCGGTGATGCGGCTCCGCTTCGTCAAACACACCCAGTTGTTCCAACGTTCGAGCAATTGTACTGCGAATTCGAGCTTCTATCTTTGGACGATCAGCGAACTTGCCTTCAATTGATTCAGATGCGATAAAGACTGCTTCGCGTACTGTGAGATCCCGATCCTCAAGTCTAGCAGGATCAGCAGCTCCGAGTAAATCTGTGAGTAAATATTCAATGATTGATTTGCCTGTGAGTGCTTCGCTGATTGCTTTGTCTGCGTTTTGCTCTGCGTTGGATCGTTCATCAAGTGCCCAGATCATACCGGTAGTTGTACCAATAACACCAAGGACTAAAACAGAAGCGACGACACACCCAGCAACGACTCGTCCTCGATTTCGTTTGACAAACTTGCTCAGCATATATCGCGTATTGTGAGGCCTAGCAATCACAGGTTCGTTATGCAAAAATCGACGAATATCCTCGGATAGCTCAAATGCAGTGCTATATCGTTTAACACGATCCTTTTCAAGACACATCATAACTATCCAGTCCAGGTCTCCAGACAGCGAAGAAACAAGGGACTTTGAATCTACGCCACGAAGTTCAGCAGTTTGAATAGCCGATTCTCCAAGCGACGATAAGCGAGTGCTAGGACGAGGTGGTTCATCATTACAGATCACACGCATCATTTCAACGAAACCCATGTGATGTAGTTCTTGTTCAGTGAATGGCGTTGTCCCAGTGAGTAGTTCGTATAGCAGAACTCCCAATGCGTAGATGACAGAGCGAGTATCAACGTCAGGCCCACTCATCTCCGCTTGTTCAGGAGACATATATGCAGGGGTGCCGACAAGTTGACCTTGAAGAGTGAAGGCTGTATTCGATTCGAGATCAGTACTTGTAGCTTTGGCATTTCCAAAGTCGATGACTTTGGGGATCGCTACTCCATCGACTTCTGTAACAAGCACATTGCTCGGTTTAATGTCACGATGAATGACTCCTTTCTGATGAGCATGCTGAATAGCTCTGCAGACTTGAGTGAATAGGGTGAGCCTTTGTTCTGTTTGAAGTGTATTTGTATCACAGTATTCAATTATAGAAACATCATGAACAAGCTCCATCGCGAAGTAAGGCCGACCATCATCAGTTGTGCCCGCATCAAAGACACGAGCGATACTCGGATGATCCATCATTGCAACAGACTGACGCTCTGCTTCAACCCTTGCGATTACCTGCTTAGAGTTCATGCCTCGCTTGATGACTTTAATTGCAATGGCTCGATTTGGGTTTTCTTGCTGTGCTTCATATACAGAGCCCATCCCACCGTCACCGATATGTTTTACAATCGTGTATCGGCCGATCTTTGAGTCTGGTTCTTCCAAGTTGTTTATAGAATCTTGTGAAACAAGCGAGGCGAGCTCGCCAGGAGTGCTTGAATCGAGCGGGCTCTTACGCTGATGTTCCTCAAGGAGTGATTCCACTTGCTTTCGGAGCTCGGGATCATTTATACAAGCCTCAGAAAGATACTGATCACATTCAGATACTGGTAATAAGCGAGCATGCTCAAAGATTTTCCAAATTTAGTAAATCGGTCAGCATCGCTCATGGATCATTCTTTCTGAGTTGATTACCGAGCCGTGTACCAGTCAGCTTCAATCGTTTTTTT
>JGI24723J26617_10000515_pt1 | contig 37894 bp, 31 predicted proteins | sample Cruoilmetagenom6_FD_26617 | JGI IMG/M metagenome (IMG submission 26617) | reverse complement strand
TGTGCTTCAGATGCCCACGAGCATCCGCAATAAGCAACAGTCGTTAACCAATATTTCTTGAGCCAAGTGCCTCTTTGATTTCATCTAGGATGGCTGGATCATCGATCGTGGCTGGCAACTTAAAGTCTTCACCATTGGCGATTTTGCGCATTGTACCTCGCAAAATCTTACCAGATCGTGTCTTTGGTAATCGATTAACTGAAACGGCTGTTTTGAAAGCAGCTACAGGGCCAATTTTTTCCCTCACCAACTTCACAACTTCGCTTTCAATTTCTTCATTTGAGCGCTCAACACCATTGTTTAACACAATAAAACCAATCGGCAATTGCCCCTTTAGTTTATCATTCATGCCAAAAACTGCGCACTCAGCAACATCTTTATGAGAGGCAACAACTTCTTCCATACCACCGGTTGATAGACGATGACCTGCTACATTGATCACATCATCCGTTCTTGCCATTACGTAAACATAACCATCTTCATCAACATACCCGGCATCAGCCGTTTCGTAATAGCCATCAAATGTTGTTAAATAGCTTTCAATGTAGCGCGACGTATCTCCCCAAAGAGTTGGAGCGCAACCTGGTGGTAAGGGGAGTTTTACTGTAATGGCGCCGATATCACCAGCTGGTAAAACATTGCCCTCTTCGTCGAGGATATCAATTTGGTATCCTGGCATTGGCAAGTTGGATGAGCCTACTTTAGTGGGCAATTTTTCTAGGCCAAAGGGAATGCCCGTGATAGCCCAACCGGTTTCAGTTTGCCACCAATGATCAATCACTGGCACTTTTAAGCTCTCTGCTGACCAATTGATTGTGTCTGGATCGGCTCGCTCTCCAGCTAAAAACAAAGCTCTGAGCGATGTTAAGTCTGCTTTTTCCATCAGCTCGCCTTTTGGATCTTCGCGCTTAATGGCGCGAATAGCAGTTGGCGCAGTGAAGAGAACGTTGACGTTGTGCTGCTCAATGACTTTCCAGAACACACCTGCATCTGGTGTTCCGACAGGCTTTCCTTCAAAAATTAATGTTGTAGCCCCTTGGAGCAATGGTCCATAAACAATATAAGAGTGACCTACAACCCAGCCGACGTCTGAGGCCGCCCACATGACTTCTCCTGGTTCAATGCCATAGAAATTTTTCATGGTCCATTTAAGAGCGACCATGTGGCCGCCATTATCACGCACAACACCTTTAGGCTTGCCTGTTGTACCTGATGTATAGAGTACATAAAGAGGATCTGTTGCATCGACTGAGACACAATCAGCTTTCTCTCCTTTGAGTTTGACTTCATCGATTAGGGTTTTCCAATCTTTGTCGATTGGCCCCATCTCACTTGCTTCCATTCCATTTGGAGTTTGGCCTTCTCTTTGGAAAATGATCGTGCCTGAGACTTTATGATCCGCAATTTCAATAGCTTTATCGATTAGAGGTTTATAGGCAATGACGCGGTTTGGCTCGAGGCCACATGAGGCAGCAATGATTAACTTTGGTGTGCAATCATTTATGCGAATGCTCAATTCNTCTGCTGCAAAGCCACCAAACACGACAGAGTGCACAGCGCCNATGCGGGCGCATGCTAGCATTGCAATGGCGGCTTCAGGGATCATTGGCATATAGATTATGACGCGATCACCTTTTTCAACACCCTGATCTTGAATAACTTTTGCAAAGGCTTCAACTTCACCTAACAAAGCTTCATAAGAGATTTCTTTGACTTCACCTGTCATTTGGCTGTGGTAAATGATGGCAGCTTGGCCCGGGCGATCAACNACGTGACGATCTAAAGCATTAAAGCAGGTGTTACATTTTCCGCCTGGAAACCACCGCCCAAAAGGCCCTTCACTTTCGTCAAAGACTTTGTCCCATCTTTGATCCCATGTGATTGTCTCAGCTTCTTTGGCCCAAAACTCCTCTGGATTATTTGTCCAAGCGTCATAGGTTGCCTTGTAACTGCTCATTTATTCCTCCACACACCAATTTTTAGTGACGTATTTTTTTCACGGCTTTTCTTTGAAGCCTCTCNAATACTTTTCTAAACTAACTATATTCCTAAACCAGAATAGACCAAATAAAAAGAATGTTAATGCTTATCTGAAAATTTTACTCATTGAATTTGACAATCTTCACTTTGAGTNAATTTCAGATAATTATTTGAAGTTAAAAATAAAAAGCCCAGCTCCAAAGAGCTGGGCTTTTCAAAATTTTGTACTATTTTACNNGCATCTCTATTCGNTTAGAGGTGAGCCAAAATAGCTAACAATAACAAGGCTACAATATTTGTAATCTTGATCATTGGGTTAACAGCTGGACCGGCTGTATCCTTGTATGGATCACCAACAGTGTCACCTGTTACAGCTGCTTTATGCGCTTCTGAGCCTTTACCGCCAAAATTACCATCTTCGATGTATTTCTTGGCATTATCCCAGGCACCACCACCAGCTGTCATTGAAAGAGCTACGAATAGCCCGTTAACAATCACACCAAGTAGCATTGCACCTAACGCACTAAAGGCTGCCGATTTGCCTGCAATCGCGTCAATTGCAAAGAAGCAAATGATTGGTGACAAGATTGGCAAGAGTGATGGAATAATCATCTCTTTAATGGCAGCTTTCGTGAGCATATCAACAGCGCGGCCATAGTCAGGCTTTTCAGTGCCTTCCATGATGCCAGGATGTTCTTTAAATTGGCGCCGAACTTCTTCAACGACTTTACCACCGGCGCGGCCAACAGCCATCATACCCATGGCACCAAAGAGGTAAGGNAACATGCCACCGAAGAATANCCCCACAACCACATATGGGTTTGAAAGTGAGAAATCGACGGTTACATCCTTGAAATACAAGAAGCTTGTTGCACCTGCTTCATTCGCTTTTGCAATGAAGTGCTTCAGGTCTTCTGTATAAGCTGCAAAAAGCACAAGGGCACCAAGACCGGCTGAGCCAATAGCATAACCTTTGGTAACAGCTTTTGTGGTGTTGCCAACTGCATCAAGTGCATCGGTTGTATTGCGCACTTCTTCAGGTAGCTCTGCCATTTCAGCAATACCACCTGCGTTATCTGTGACTGGACCAAACGCATCAAGTGCTACCACAAACCCGGCTAGTGCCAACATTGTTGATACAGCAATGGCGATACCAAATAGGCCAGCTAAACCATAAGCCACGATAATACCAATAATGATTACCAAAGCTGGTAGAGCTGTTGCTTCTAATGAAACAGCAAGACCTTGAATAACGTTTGTGCCATGACCTGTCACAGAGGCACTTGCGATACTGCGCACAGGGCGATATTCAGTACTGGTGTAATATTCAGTGATTACAATAATCAAAGCTGTAATTGCCAGACCAACTGCACCGCAATAGAATAAATCCATGCCTGTAAAGGTAGATGAGCCAATTGTCATTGAGGTATCCAAACCGATGATATGGTCTGTTAAAGGATACATAGCGATAAGGGATAAAACACCTGTTGCTATAAAACCTTTGTAAAGAGCCCCCATAATAGAGCCATTTGCGCCAAGGCGCACAAAGAATGTACCAATGATCGACGTGAAAATACACGCGCCGCCAATAGCCAATGGATAGATCATGAGATTTTCAACAATGTCTTGGCCTGCAAAATAAATCGCAGCAAGCACCATGGTTGCAACTAAGGTCACAGCATAGGTTTCAAACAAGTCAGCTGCCATACCGGCACAGTCACCAACATTATCACCCACATTGTCAGCAATAGTTGCTGGGTTTCTGGGATCATCTTCTGGAATGCCGGCTTCAACTTTACCAACTAAGTCAGCGCCAACGTCAGCGCCTTTTGTAAAGATGCCACCACCAAGGCGAGCAAAGATTGAGATGAGTGAGGCACCAAAACCCAGGGCAACCAAACTATCTATCACGACACGGTCTGTTATGGAGTATCCCATTGACGTTGTTAGGACCATGTAATACACAGCCACGCCCAATAGAGCTAAGCCAGCCACTAATAGACCTGTTACAGCGCCAGATTTGAATGCCACATTTAAACCAGCAGCCAAGCTAAAGCTTGCAGCTTGCGTCGTGCGCACATTTGCCCGCACTGATACTAACATTCCAATAAAACCAGCTACACCTGACATAATGGCACCAATGGCAAAGCCAACGGCAACCTGCCAAGATAATAAAAAAGTCAGCAACACAAAAATTGCGATGCCGACTATTGAGATTGTTCTATATTGTCTTGATAAATAAGCTTGAGCACCTTCTTGAATTGCTCCAGCTATTTCTTGCATCCGTTCATTGCCCGGATCTGCTGCAAGTACGGAGCGGATCGCCCAAACTCCGTATAATATTGACAGCACACCGCAACCAATGACCCCCCATAAAACCATGTCCATGTAGGTAACTCCCCATATAGTTTAGCGTTTTCTTTTTACACCGCTATTGAGGCATTAAGATTCAATTCTGACAAGGTGGTAATTGTGGGAAAGTTGGATTCTTTGCCACTAAAGCGCTAAAAAATGACAATTTTCCCGTGCATATTTTTTAATCATTTTAAAAATGGCTAAATTTCTGTCCTTTTAGGCTCACTTTTTCCCCTCTGTCATTTCTATAAGTGATTCTATCATCTCTCAATTTGATCTCACCTATTTTTGTCATTGGGATTTTTATTTCATTGATGGCCTTGGTGAAACATTCCAAATTTTTTTGAGGGATGGTGCATAAAATTTCATAGTCATCTCCCCATCCAAGACAATGTTCTTTTAAAGTTTCTTCTTCAAAAAATAATTTATTTGCTGATTTTGAGAGAGGGATTTCATCGTAATTAATCACCGCTCCGCATTTTGAAGCTGCGCATAATTTTTCAAGATCGGCAACGATACCGTCTGAAAGATCCATAGAGCTTGATGCATGATCTTTGATTATATTGGACAAGGACGTTCTGGGCATCGGTTTTAAGTATTTTTCTAAAAGCTCAGCTTTTTCTTCGTTTTTTAATGACCAGTCTTTCGTTTCTTCTCTACCTGCACGCAACTGATACCCGAGGGCTGCATCTCCCAATGATCCGCTGACATAGATTTGGTCGCCAACGTTTGCCCCTGATCTTTTGACCATGCGTTCTTTTTCAATTTGACCAAGTATAGTTATTGAAATTATGAGCGGTCCCTTTGTGCCTGTTGTATCTCCGCCAAGCAAGTTAATATCAAATTGATCCATTGCCACTTTCAGACCTTCAGTAAAGCTCTCAGCCCACTCGGGCTCTGGCGCTTTTGGAAAGGCTATGCCTAGCATGAAAGAAAGTGGTGNCGCGCCTTTTGCTGCTATATCCGAGAGATTAACAGCTAAAGACTTAAAGGCTATATCGCTCGGATCATCATCTTCAAAGAAATGATGTCCAGCTATAAGCATATCTTTAGATATGATGATGTCTTGATGAGGATCTGGACTTAGTATGGCTGCATCATCAGATAGGTTAAGGCTTCCCTTTGATGAGCATAAGGGTTTTAAATAGGTTTTGATAAAGCTGGTTTCAGTAAGCATCTTTTCTCTCTCACGGCTATTCCAAACGCTTATGGCGCTTGGGCCTCCGAGGGGCGGCGCTCGCGCCGGGCATCTCTGCTGCCATGTCCCTCAGCCTGAAAAAGGCTGAACTCCTTCTTCTAACCTTAGCATTTGGATCGACTATTTTTATGCTAACTTTGCGAGTTTTTCGCCTTACTCTGAGGTGTCTTTAACTGCGTTTTCTGTTTTCCAAATATTTTGGAGCACAGCATTCACAACTTTGGGTTCATCTTTTTCGAAAAAGGCATGCGCGACATCCACATATTCACTGATGACCACTGCATGAGGTATGTCTTTTCGGCTGGTTAGCTCATAAGCTCCGGCTCGCAAGATTGCTCTTAAGGTGCTATCAATGCGGTTTAAGCGCCATTTTGATGCTAAATGTGTATCAATGATAGGATCAAGCTCACGTTGCTTTTCTACGATGCCAGCTAATAAGTCTTGAAAAAAAGCGGTGTCGGCTTTGCTCATATGCTCGCCTTCAACTTCTTTTCCCAAGCGAAATGAGACAAATTCTTTCATCACTTCATCCAGGTCAGTTTGGGCGACGTCCATTTGATAGAGCGCTTGCACTGCTGCAAGTCTTGCACTGGAGCGGCGATTTTTAGCAGAGATTTGCTGATCAGCATTAGACATTCTGTTTGTCCTCATCATCAGCGATTTCACTAAACTCATCAGTTAATTCAATAATTCTGAGACACGCCCTTGCCGCATCTTGGCCTTTATTTTTTTGATCAACACTTGCTCGCACCATGGCTTGCTCATGGTTCTCAACCGTTAAGATCCCATTTCCTAGTGGGATTGATTCACTGATACTGGTTTTCATCAATGCTGCAGCAGGTTGGTTTGCTACGATGTCATAGTGAGAGGTTTCACCTCGAATGACACAACCTAGAGCTACACAGCCGTGAAAATATGTATCTGGTTCATCATCAAACAATCCATTATCTATGGCCGCGCCTAAGGCTTGCGGAATTTCTAGCGCGCCAGGAACTTCAAACACTTCGTATGTTGCATCAGCCTCAGCTAATGTTTGTTTTGTGCCTTTTAATAATTCAGCACTGACATCTGCATAATATGGGCTGATTAAAATCAGGATGTGTTTGGTTGACGATTTATTTGTCATGGTTCTTAGTATCTTTTTTCGATCTTAATTAATGATCTTGATTGAATGTTTTAACAAGCTGGAGCTAGCTTATAGCTAACTAATTTATTATTGCCCACTTCTAACCCAAGTTAGAACATTATGACAGGGCTATTTTCGTCTGTTGTCTTTAGTCGGTTAACGGCTGGTGCCCGACGATTTCAAGGTTATAACTCTCCAAACCAATAATTTTTGGTAATTTCGAGTTACTTAATAATATAATCTTTTGAAGCCCCAGGTCAGACAAGATCTGGGCCCCTAATCCATATTCTACCAAACGCTCTGTTTTCTTCTGATCAGAAGTTGCGTCCGAGTTGTTATTGTCACTTGATGTTAAGTCCATGGACGTTAAGGTTGCCATTAGATTTTTGGCTTCGCCATGGCGGATCAATACAACGACCCCGCTTTGTTTTTCGCTGATAATTTTCATTGATGTCTGAACGGCTTCAGCTCCGGACATATCACCATTTAATCCGATGATATCTTGCAAGACATTACAGCCATGCATACGAACCAATGTTGGTTCATTTGGATCTACCTCACCTTTGATGAAAGCTAAATGCTCAACTTCGTCTAATTTTGAACGATAAACCTGACAAGTGAATTCACCGCCAAATGGAGATGTAACCACTTGTTCGGATGTTTTATAAATCAGGCTATCATTGGCGCGGCGATAGGCAATGAGGTCTTCAATCGTCCCAATTTTAAGTTCATGAGTTTTCGCAAATTCAATCAAATCTGGCAGTCTGGCCATTGAGCCATCATCATTCATGATTTCACAAATCACACCTGACGGATTTTGCCCTGCAAGACGGGAAATATCAACAGCTGCCTCTGTGTGCCCAGCTCTGACGAGCACGCCACCATCGCGCGCGATTAATGGGAAGACATGACCTGGTGAGACGATGTCATTCACGCCTGTTTGTTCATTGATTGCAACTGAAATTGTGTGCGCTCTGTCATGAGCGGAGATGCCCGTACTGATACCTTCTCGTGCTTCGATTGAAACTGTAAAGGCGGTTTGGTTTCTGGCTTGATTGTGCCGCACCATATAATCAAGGTTTAATTTATTAGCCCGCTCAGAATCCAGCGCCAAGCAAATAAGCCCCCGGCCATTTTTGGCCATAAAATTAATAGCATCACTATTTGCAAAGGCGCCTGGAATAATCAGATCACCTTCATTTTCCCTGTCTTCAGCATCAACTAAAATAAACATGCGGCCGCGGCGCGCGTCTTCAATGATGTCTTCAATAGGTGAAATTCCAGAATTGGTAGTATCCATGACTTTGCTTCGATCTTCAGTTATTGTCATTATTTATTACCTTCCAGTTTCTCTTTACCAAGAACCTGGTTTGCTCTCAGGGCATAACGGGCGAGTACATCGATTTCAATATTCATCTTTGTTCCTTCTTCGCACAAGTGCCATGTTGTCTCTTTTAAAGTATGTGGAATGATGGCCACGCCAAATTCATCATTGTCCACTTCATTCACAGTTAGAGAAACACCGTTTAAGGTCACAGACCCTTTTTGAGCTATGAATATTTTCAAATCTTCTGGCACTTTCAAAACAAACCTATGTGAATTGCCATCAGCTTTTTTAGATTTTATAACAGCCACACCATCGACATGACCTGAGACAATATGCCCCCCGAACTCTTCGCCCATTTTCATGGCACGTTCTAGATTTATCTTTTGCCCGACCTGCCAGCTGTCTAACGTGGTCATTTGTAAAGTTTCAGGCGAGACATCAACGCTAAAAATTGTATCACCGTTCTCAGCTTTTGCCAGATGTGTGACCGTTAGACAACAACCATCACAACTGATAGACGCCCCAAGGAGAATTGTCTCTTTGCCATAATGACACGCAATTTCAAATTGACCTGCATTTCTGCTGACCAATGAGCCTGTGTCTGTGATTATACCGGTAAACATTTAGCTGTTATGCCTTATATCTGAACTGTGGTGCAAGGGCTTTTATTTCGACTTTTTGTGATTTTTCATGAAAGGCGTTGATTGCCAATTCATAACTCTAAATTATACCTTTAATTCCATCATTCAGGCTTATGTTTTAAGGTTAATACTTCTATAAATATGCCCTTACACCGAAAACAACTCAAAATCGCAACTTATTTTTTTATTGATGATCAACCTATAGTAGGAGGAACTGAAGGCCTCTCGTACTGATCCATTTGATTGTCACCTAATTTTTGCTGGTGATTCAACTCAAATCCGAGTTCACCTTCTAACCAACTCAATGGATGAGAGGCGAAGGGAAGGCGGCTATTATCTGATATTTCTTGCGCCCCTATAAACACATTTACCTGGTCGACTAACTTTTCTTTTAAGAAATTTTGAGCTGTGGTTGGGCCACCTTCTACCAGCAAACGTGTGATACCTTCTTGAGCTAAGCGACCAATAATTTCTTTAACATCCAGACACTCCTGCTCTGATTTTGTCTCACCGACTAAGTCTACAAAAATAAGTTCGCAGTCTCTCTCTTGATACTTAGAGATTTTTTGTTTTGATTGATCCAAGTTTGTAATCACCCAAGGCCTAATGGCATTATTCGGATTAAAGATTTTCAACTCAGCTGAGAGGGCAAGATTTCTATCAAGTATTATTGGTCTTGGCGACCTGTGCTCCAAACCATTTAAACGACAGGTTAATGTTGGGTCGTCCTCTTCGGCAGTTTTTCTACCCACAAGAATGGCATCCACTTCGGCTCTTAATAAATGCCCTCTTTTGCGGGCCAATGTTGATGTGACCCATGATGGTGAATTTTCAGTGGCGCCAGCAACGAGACCATTTTTTGAAACCGCCATTTTCACAATTATATAAGGGCGATTTTCAGTTTGCCTTAAGAAATGCCCTTTGTTCAGTGCATCAGCTTCGTCTTTACAAATGCCAGTTACAACTTCAATGCCCGCTTCTCTTAAGCGCTCAAGACCCGTTCCTTTAACCCGTTCATCCAAATCCGTTGAGGCAACGACGACGCGTTTTAGGCCAGCCTTAATAATAGCTTCTGTACAAGGAGGTGTGCGGCCTTGATGGTTGCACGGCTCTAAGGTCACATATAGCGTGGCGCCTTTTGCTAGCTCACCAGCCTGACATATAGCTTGGGGTTCGCCGTGCGGGGTGCCACCGATACCGGTTACAGCTCTTGCCGAGATTTGCTTACCGCTAGGAGTATCTGAGACAATAACAGCACCGACAGCAGGATTGGGGCTGGTTGTGCCCAGGCCTCTTCTCGCCATGTGCAAGGCAACACGCATATATGTTTCATCGTGCTCTAGCTGCATCTTGAGACTAATTTTCCTTTTAAAGCGGTACTTTTTAAAGCAGTTCCTTTGAGAAGGTATTATTCATCATCTTCTTTATCAGAAAGCTCATCAAGCACACCTTCAAAATCAGCGGCTTCTCTGAAATTTCTATAAACAGAAGCAAAGCGCACATAGGCCACTTCATCAAGTACTTTTAGACCATCCATAACAAGCCCGCCAATCATATCTGAGGTAATAACAGATTCACCTGAGGCTTCTAGTTGGCGTACAATTCCAGAGATGAGCTGATCAACCCGTTCATCATCTACTTTGCGTTTGCGAAGAGCGATGCGGATAGAGCGATAGAGTTTATCCCGATCGAACGGCATTGTGCGTCCGTTTCTTTTGGCGACAGAAAGTTCGCGCAATTGAACGCGCTCAAAGGTTGTAAAACGTCCACCGCAAGTTGAGCATGAGCGCCGTCTGCGAATGGATTGGTTATCCTCGGCAGGGCGACTGTCTTTCACTTGCGTTTCTTTGTTGCCACAATAGGGACAGCGCATGATTTTAATCCTTAAATGGGATAATGCTTAAAATATAAATTTGGGGAGTTAATGAGAGATATTTTAAACTGTGCTTATAAAAATAGGAAGAGCTCTTAATCTTCTTTCCCTCTTAAATTTACAAGAGAAAAAAGAAAAGCTCTTCCTATTCAACTACTGTTTATGGCCGTTTATATCAAATTAAACGATTTAAAGCGCTTTTTCGTAGATAGGGAACCGGCTTGTTAGTGCAATCGCTTTTTCTTTCACGCTTGCTTCACATGCTGCATTTCCCTCAGCGCTATTAGCTTTTTGCAAGCCTTCAAGTACTTCGGTGATAAGTTCACCAATTTCAACAAATTCAGCTGTGCCAAATCCGCGACTTGTGCCAGCTGGTGAACCCAGACGGATACCTGAAGTGACCATTGGTTTTTCAGGATCGAATGGGATGCCGTTTTTATTACATGTGATGAACGCACGGCCCATAGCTTCTTCTGCTTCATTGCCTTTTAAATTTTTCGGGCGCAAATCGACAAGTACAACATGTGTGTCTGTTCCATCAGAGACCAGGTCAAAACCACCTTTTTTCAGTGTATCTCCAAGCGCTTTGGCGTTGTCTAAGACATTTTGCGAATAAGTCTTGAACTCNGGCCTNAAGGCTTCACCAAATGCTACTGCTTTTGCAGCTACTACATGCATTAGTGGGCCACCTTGAAGTCCTGGGAAAATAGCTGAATTGAATTTTTTACCCAACGCTAAATCGTTTGAGAGGATCATTCCGCCACGTGGACCACGCAGTGTTTTGTGTGTTGTTGTAGTTGCTACATGTGCATGGGGGAATGGAGACGGGTGAACGCCAGCTGCAACGAGCCCAGCAAAGTGAGCCATATCAACTAAAAGATATGCACCAACTTCATCTGCAATTTGTCTGAAGCGAGCAAAATCAATTTGGCGAGGATAAGCTGAACCACCTGCGACTATTAATTTAGGCTTGTGTTCTTTGGCAAGTCTTTCAACGTCATCATAATCTATTCTGTGCGTTTCTTTATCAACACCATAAGAGATTGCATTGAACCATTTACCAGACAAGTTTGGCCGCGACCCATGAGTTAAGTGGCCACCGGCATCAAGGCTTAGTCCTAAAATGGTATCGCCTGGTTTAATTAAGGCTAGGAATACACCCTGGTTGGCCTGACTGCCTGAATGGGGCTGTACATTTGCGTACTCACAATTGAATAGCTTACAGGCGCGCTCAATCGCTAATTCTTCAGCTTTATCTACAAAATGACACCCACCATAATAGCGCTTACCTGGATAACCTTCAGCGTACTTATTGGTCATGAGTGAACCTGAAGCTTGAAGCACTGCGTTCGAGACAATGTTCTCTGAAGCGATTAGCTCAATCTCGTCNCTCTGACGGCCATATTCTTGAGTTATGGCTTCGAAAATAGCTGGATCACTTTGTTCTAGGTTTTGTGTGAAAATAGATGTCATTTCAGACCTTTCCTGTTCAAACCCAATATTTTATCTATTCTGGTGATGGCGTTGTATTTGCCTTTTTGAGTGAGCTTTTTTCATTCTCAAAGCTCTCAACCAGGTTGATTGTGGGGTTCGATCTTTTTAAGCTCTTAATGTCCTTTTTGATGACTTTACAGAGCCTTAATTGAAACGAGCCCTTCTCTAGCATGGCGTTTCATGTACAACAAGTATGCACTTCGTCTTTCATGAAGAATTTTAATCCAAAAAAAGTGAAGCTGATCTGTGATATGTGAAGAATTGAGTGTTTAAAGGAGCGATTAAACCGCACTTTGTGCTATTTTGCGCTTTAATTTTTTTACCGCTAAATTGGTCATGTGCTCTTTAGTAACTTTTGACGGCCCAATGACTGTTGCTTCCAGCCCTGTTTTAGCGTCAATCGCTGTCACTTTTTGACTGTGACCAACAACTTGAAATTCAATATAGATTTCCCCAGCATGGTTTAAATTATTCGCCATCTTAACTCTCATATTCTCTTTGAAACAGCGTTTAAGCGTGTATGTCCTATAAGAATTAAGTATAAATAGATTCTTCAAATTAAAAAAGCATACTATTTTGGAAATAAAAAAAGGCTGCCNTTGAATGATCAGAGGCAGCCTTTAAACATTAATATAATTTTATTTTAGTAGTTTGATGCAGTTGCACCAACGCCATCTTGTTTATAAAGATCGCGGCGGAAATGCACGGTACCGTCTCTGGTTGCCCAGGAAGTTACATACACAAAATAAACCGGTGCCCGAGTTTTTAAGCGAACATCTTTACGCTCGCCGTTCGTTTGCATTTGATCAACACGACCGCGGCTCCAATCTTTATTGTCTTTTAAGAGCCATGCCACAAGTTGCTTCACATTTTGTACACGGATACAACCTGAGCTGTTAGCTCTTAGGTTTCGGCCAAATAAGCTTTTTGATGGNGTATCATGCATATAAACAGCGTGCTTATTGTGAAAATTGATTTTCACAAAACCCATTGAATTATCTTTCCATGGGTCTTGGCGATACCGATAATTATATACTGAATTTGAATTCCAGTTGATCTTTCTTGGATCAACTTTACGGCCTTTACCATCAATCGCAGAAATCCTAAAGCGTTCTAACAAGTCAAATCTGCCTCGTTTAGCTTCAGAACGCGCTTTTGGTACCAAATCTTTTCGAACGATACTTTGGGGCACATTCCAGTACGGATTAAAGTTGATTTCGTGAATTTTACTGCGCAAGCGCGGTGTTTGGCGATCAATTTTACCAACAACTGCTGCATGACGTGACACAATGCGTCCATTTTCAACGACTTCAATTTGTTGAGCTGGTACATTAACTGACACATACCTTTTGGCTGTGTTGCGTGTTAGCCCATAAAGGCGTGCAATATTTGTGCGCAATTGGCGCAATCTAACAGAAGCTGGCACGTTTAAAGCCATTAGACTTCTTCTATCAACTATACCTGATGGTGTTAGGCCATGACGAACCTGGAACCTTTTAACGGCACGCTCTACATAATAATCATATGTCGTATAGCTTGAACTTTTCTGCAGATCACCTGTGAATTCCAGACGCTTGCGTAAGAGAGCAACATTTTGTCCACTGTTGCCTGGGCCCATTTTCCCTTTTGGAATTTGGCGCCAGCCACCTGCTGATACAATTGCTGCGTAGCGTTTAACCGCTTCTTTCATAAGAGGGATATTGGCTTTATCTAACGTTGGGAACCCTTTTGGAGGGTTCATTTCCCATTCTCTGGCAGCTGATCTGTCGAATGTTTGATCCCAACCGACACCATCTTGATTACCACCAAACCAGCTATCATAAGCTTGTGCCATGGAGGTATGTGAGAGCGCCAGAGTACAAGCTAAAGTTAGTAAGCCTGCGAATTTAGCGCATTGTTTTTGCAGTATATTTCTCTTTTTCATTCTTTTTAAATGTCCAAGCATTTGTGAATAATTTAAAAGTTATGATCTCTATTTCTTCTGTTTGACTTAACAATAAAATCTCACAGAAAAATTAATAAAAGCCAGCACACTGTTTCAAAACTATATTCCCAGCACTTTATCTAAGCCATCTTTTAGCTATTTCAAGACAGACTTAATGCATGACAGCGTGACATATTCTAATATTTAGTTATATCGAAAAACTGAAGTTAAAAACTTTAAATTCTACTATACATATTTCTCTAGTAGTTTACGTACTAATCAAATGTTTTCCAGTCACAATTCTGCGAGCCAGATTTAAATGTTTGTTAACTTAAACTATCCGAAAAATAGTTAATGTTCATTAAACATTTAGTTGTTGCTCATTCAGATAGCGGCTAGGTTGCTCAAAATGCAACACTTCACTTATGAAGTAACTCACATCTATTAACGTGATTTTTCATAAATAAAACTATTTCACCGATGAGACCATATTCTACTAATTTTATATTTCCGCATGTGGGTGAATTTGTACTAATTCCCTAAAAAAAGACAAGCTCAATCACTGCTCTCAATATTTAAATTATAGAACATGTGACATTTTAGGCGTTTTTATGTTTGGAATGATCGAATATTGCTTTATTTTGTCTCACAAGCGTTTCTTCGCACTTTTTTGTTGATGCTTCTTTTTCCCACCAACAACCGCGCTTTCTTAGTTGCGCTTTAGCTTGCCCACCAGCAACCGCGCTTTCTTAGTTGCGCTTTAGCTTGCCCACTAGCAACCGCGCTTTCTTAGTTGCGCTTTAGCTTGCCCACTAGCAACCGCGCTGGCGTCATGTCCCTCAGCCCGAATGGGATGAACTCTTTCTTCGTTTGCAAGGCTCTTAAGCCTCTCAGAAATTGAGCTGAACAAAGAATAACCCCGGTGCCGTTAGGCAACCGAGGTTATTTGGACTTTGAGACTTTTGATATTTACAGTTCAAACTCTACAAACGGAACCTTATTTGATCCGTCCAATAACGCTCTAATTGTAATAGAGACTTGTTAACCTCAGAGAGGTTACCTTCAGAAATCCCAGCCACCTTTTCTAGTGCATTGAGCTGACGCCCATACAAACCATTAATGATGTCGCAGACTTCCTGTCCCTTATCAGTTAATTTCACCCGTACCGAACGGCGATCTGAGTCTGATCGTTCATGATGGATGTATCCCATATCAACAAGTTTCTTAAGATTATAAGAAACGTTAGATCCAAGATAATATCCACGAGAACGTAGTTCTCCAGCCGATAGCTCGCTTTCACCAATATTGTATAAAAGCAAAGCCTGGATGCTATTAATTTCTGAACAACCGTTCCGTTCAAACTCATCCTTGACAACGTCAAGGAGGAGACGGTGCAACCGTTCAATCATTCTCAGAGATGACATGTACTCACCTTTCAGTGAGTCATCCACTTCTGAGGTCTCTAATTCCGGCTTATTTTGGGCATAAGTCATTTCTGCCTCATTTGTTGTTACGCCTACCCTGTAGTGACAGTAGCTAACATAACGAGAAGAGACTAAAATCCGATTAAATAACGCCCTTAATTTTAGGTTAAATTTTTTCGCATTTATCTAAAAATGTAACAAAATTTGCGCTAAATGCTGTTTATTTTGTGCAATCCGACCTATTTTACTGATCCACACCAAATTCTCTGGCTGGTAAGTTTAATTTTTCTTCGTAAGTTTCAATAAAATACTGCTCAACCATATCATTTGAAACTTCTTCTAGAGTGGCCGGTTTCCAAATTGGCTTTGTTTTATTGATTAGTTTTGCCTCAATAGCAGGTAAGAAGTTTTCCCCTTCAATAAAATGCTTTGCAAGGGTTAGGTCCTGTCTCAGAGTTTCATCGACAGTCAGGCCTTTTGACTTCTGGATAGCTTTTAGAGTTACTTTTAGACTTAAAGGGCATGCCTCTTTCATATCTTCCAGCGTTTGAAGTGCCCATTCTTTATTATCAGGCTCTTCTTCGCTTACTTCAATCAGGGCTGTCATGATTTCTTCAACGGTTGGTTTAGAGAAAACTCTGGTAATGAGTGGCTCATTCGCCTCAATAATGCTTGGTTTTATAGTTTGGTTCATATCATCAAGCAGTTTATCGACTGGTTCAGCTTCGCGAATAGCAGCTTTGATGCTGTCAAACTTATCTGCGTCGATGCAAAATTCTATGAGGCCAATATAAACAGCATCATACCTATTCACAGCTCTGCCTGTTAGCCCAAGATAAGTGCCAACTGCCCCTTTCATATTCGCTAAAATCTGAGTGGCTGCAATATCGGGAAATAGGCCAATTTTTACTTCTGGCATACTCCAGCTATAATTTTCTCCAGCGACGATATGGGTTCCATATTGACTAATGCCAACACCGCCGCCCATAACAACCCCGTTAATTAATGCAACAAGAGGCTTTGTATAACATTCTATGGCCCAAATTGTTTCATATTCATTTTTAAAACAATCGAGTGCTGCGTTTTTACTTTTCTTAGCTTCTTCAAAGACTTCTTTGACATTTGCTCCGCTAGAAAAAAAATTTTCGCCCTCTGATTGGATAATGATTGTATAAATATCTGGGTCTTCAACCCATTCTTTATAGGCCCTAATAAGCTTTTGGCGCATAGCAACATTTATGGCATTTCGTTGCCCTGGAGCATTAATAGTGACGAGACCTAAACGATCTTGTTTTTCACAGGTCAATTCTTCGCTGTCACTTATGGTTTGCTCTGCATCTATATTGTGCATCATTATCTCAACTCGTTTGATGTTTTAGCTCGTTGAGCTATACATGAAGTGCTTTAAACCTGAAAGAACCTTTTTATGAAATCCCTTTTGCGTATGGTCATATTTTTTGTGTCCCTACTATTTTTACCGGACCCATTGTTTGCTACGATGTTTGAGGAGCCCTCAAAAGCCCCAATTTCTGTTCAGTTGCAAAAACTGGATGTTGCTGGTGAAAATCAGGCTGGCGTTAGTGATACCGCTGTGCGCAAACAATCGTTTCAAGTCCATCCGTTTCAAGGTCGCCCGTTTTTTGTGGCCCAAGTTAATAAAGAGGCGGTTACGCAAAAAAAATTAGATGCCCAGCGCTCTAAAGAAGGGCTTCGAATAAAGAAGAAAAAAGATTTTTTCAAATCTAAATCACCTCTACCGACAATCCAGATGCCAACTGACTGGGATGGGCAGGTTTCTTCACCACCCGCAAAAGTTAAGAAAACGAAAAAGAGTAAAAAGGCCCGCTCTAAAACTCAAAATAAAAAACTGACTAAAGGGAGGTCTAGCCCGCCTATTCCCTCAAAAAAACCTGACTTGCGACGTGTAAAGAGAACAAAAAGCGGTGCCATTTATGAAAGCCAGACCTATCGCAAAACGCCTGTAACACTTGATCGTTCTAAGACAGGTGACCGCTCTAAAAACGCCAAAGACATTCGTGCACTCGGCAATCCTAAATCAGTTGGCAGGTCCGGTTATTCACCTAAAGCCAACCTCTTATCAAAACACGTTAAGCTTCCTCTTCCACGTTTAAAACCAAAAGGTTTTGATAGTAAGAAACAGGCGCAGCACTTAAAATTGCAGAAAAAAGAAAAGACAGCATTAAAAAGAGAGAATAGCAAAAACAAGGAAGATGAAACAACCAGCGGTAAAGTTCAGAAAACTGCATTTGTTGTACCTCCACCTGTGACCTTTTGGAAGCCCAAGGAAATTAAAGACGCCCAGCTTGTTTGCCAGGTTTTAATGAAAGGAATTGACGCCACAGTTACCCCGATAAAACCTATTCGCCGCGGCGTTTGCGGAACGCCGGCTCCTTTAAAGCTTAAGGAAGTTGGAGCGCATAAGGGTACCAACAAAATTAAAATCAACCCGGCTGCTACACTCAATTGCCAATACACGGCGAGATTTGCCAAATGGGCCAATGAAAAATTGCAACCCTTAGCTCTGAAACATCTAAACAGCCCTGTTTCTATGGTGCACAATGTTGCGTCTTATTCTTGTCGACATCGTTACAATGATAAGAAACGAAAAATATCAGAACATGCTTTAGCAAACGCGCTTGATATTGCTGGATTTACCTTAAAGAATGGTACGACTGTTTCTGTGTTAAAGCATTGGGAAGAAGAAGGTGATTTAGGTGCCTTTTTAAAAGCTGTTCATGCGTCAGCTTGCGATAGTTTTGTAGTTGTTCTTGGCCCCGAGGCCAATGAGGCTCATAAAAATCATTTTCACTTTGATGTTGGGCGGTATAAAGTCTGTGAATAATTTCATGAACCGCAACCTTTATAAATTGGTGCCCCTATGCATGCTGTTATCTTTGAAGTTGAACTGAAAGACGGGCAAAAGGAAGACTATCTTTCTATTGCGACACACTTACGCGAACAATTGGTTACTGCTAAAGGTTTCATTTCTATCGAGCGGTTTCAATCCTTGGCGAATGAGGGCAAGCTACTGTCTCTTTCATATTGGGAAGATGAAGAAGCTATAATCGCCTGGAAAGCTAATTTTGACCACAAGACAGCTCAAATGAAGGGGCGTTCCAGCATATTTAAAGATTATCGCATTTGTGTTGTGAAGGTGGAGCGAGACTATACGATGGCGACTAGCACGCTTTCAACTACGCCCTAAACTCACACCTAACCTCATAAAACGCTAATTTTTTGCAAAAAACTTTAAATTATTTCGCAAATATTCACCACTTATTGTTTTTCTCCCCTCTTCGTTCATCCTGTAGTTGTGCTAAACTCTTGCAAAATACATTTGTTTGCGCTTCAGTTGAAATTGATGTGCTTCAGATGCTTGATCTTTTGATACGGCTTAAGTTTCCCACCAGAAACCGCCGAAAGCATCCGCACTTTTTTAAGCCGTGCTTCAGATGCCCACAAGGCATCCGCACTTTTTAGTCGTGCTTCAGATGCCCACAAGGCATCCGCACTAACAACTTATAAGAGATAGTACTTCAGCCTAATGACACAATTACCTTCTCGCACATTCCCTCGCACGCGCCTTCGCCGCAATCGCAAAACCCCTTGGGCACGAAATTTGGTTAGAGAAACAACTCTAACACCCCATGATTTGATCTGGCCGCTTTTTGTGATTGAGGGACAAAATGAGCGAGAAGAGATCGCTTCAATGCCGCATGTAGAACGGCTTTCCATTGACGTTGCTGTTGAAGAAGCTAAGCAGGCAGCAGATCTTGGCATTCCTGCGATCGCGCTCTTTCCAAATGCTGACCCGGCTAAACGCTCAGAGTTAGCCGAAGAGGCGTATAATCCTGATAATTTAATATGCAGGGCAGTGAGTGAAATTAAAGCTCATGTGCCTGACATTGGCATCATTTGCGATGTTGCGCTTGATCCTTACACGTCTCATGGACATGACGGCATTCTCATCAACGATGCCATCGATAACGATCGTACGGTTGAGATCCTCATTAAACAATCTCTTGCTCAAGCTCAAGCTGGTGCCGATGTGATTGCACCATCTGACATGATGGATGGCCGAATAGGTTCTATTCGAGATGCATTGGAAGGTGGTAATTATAAAGCTGTGCAGATCATGTCTTATAGCGCCAAATATGCGTCTGCTTTTTACGGCCCTTTTCGCGATGCGATCGGATCAAATGTTAACTTAAAGGGTGACAAGAAAACTTATCAAATGGACCCGGCTAATGCAGATGAGGCTTTGCAAGAAGTAATGATGGATTTGTCTGAGGGGGCTGACATGGTTATGGTCAAACCTGGCATGCCATATCTTGATATGGTGCGCAGCATCAGTGATGCGTTTAAATGTCCCACCTTTGTTTATCAAGTTTCTGGTGAGTATGCTATGCTTCTTGCAGCCAGCCAAAATGGATGGCTTGACCAGAAACAAGTTATGATGGAAAGCCTCACTGGCTTTAAGAGGGCAGGAGCTGCTGGTATCTTGACCTATTTTGCAAAACAAGCCGCCGAGGAATTGAACTGCACTTAAAATACTCTGTACTTAAAAAAACACTGCACCTAGTATTGTATTGTACTTAATAAACAATATCGATTTAGATCAGGATATAATCTTTTGCTATCTTATTTGCCTGAAATTTCCAATCCCCATATGTGGATGACCTTTTTTATTATTTTTGGTGCGATCGTCTTATTTGCAAATGACCACATCCCGCTCGAGTTAAGTTCAACCGGCGTGGTGGCTGCATTATTGCTTTATTTTGAACTTTTTCCAATTCTTGGTGCTGATGGGCAAAACCAGCTTGGAGCTTCACAGTTGTTACAAGGGTTCGCGAACCCCGTTGTTTTTGCGATCATGGCTTTGTTGGTTGTCGGGCAAGGGCTCTATAACACTGGTGCGCTTGAAGGCCCCGCCAATGTGATAGCCAAACTTGGTCGCATTGGTCCGTGGCTTGCTTTTGCTGTTGCTTATATTATTGCTGGTACAGTTTCAGCCTTCATGAACAACACGCCGGTTGTTGTTATCTTCATTCCGATTATCACGGCAGTTGCTGCCAATATGGGTATGAACCCGTCTCGCTCGCTGATGCCTCTCAGTTTCATTTGNATTCTTGGNGGTATGACCACACTCATTGGCTCAAGCGCCAACTTGATCGCCGCTACCATTGCCGAGCAAAGTGGCATTCCTAAAATTGGATTTTTTGATTTCACTATACCCGGTTTGTTTCTTGCCAGCATCGGTGCACTTTATGTTATCTTTATTCTCCCTCACTTGATGGGGACTAAAGAGGATGAAGGAGCTAATGCGCAGAAGTCTGATGCGGGTAAACATTTCATTGCTCAAATTCCATTATCTTATGGGCANCCTTGGCTTGGNTATGAAAGTGCTGCTGGCTTTTTCCCTGATTTGAAAAACATTACTGTCCGAATGGTACGCCGCGGGTCTCAGACTTTTGTACCTCCATTTGATGATGTGACTTTACAGGATGGCGATGTTGTTGTTTTGGCCGCGACCCGCAAAATTCTTTCTGATAGTTTGCAACTCTCCAGCAATCAGGCAACAGCTAAACCTGATGAAGATGAAGAAACAGCTGAGTTGTCAGCTGATCGTCGCGCGTCACGTCGCAAGTCTCTATCAATTGCGGAAGCTGTTGTAGCGCCTGCTTCACGGCTGGTGGGGGCAAATGTTGACCCTGAGATTATTCACGCTGAAACGGGAATGGATTTTGTTGGTATTCAACGACGTAGCCGCATGGGTCGCGGAGCGATNGAAGATATTCGNTTAGAGCCAGGTGATGTTATTTTATTAATTGGNGAGAGAAGCGATATTAAGAGTTTGCGCTCTAACCGGAATTTATTGCTGCTTGACTGGCTTACCGAAGAACTGCCGCAAACTCACCATGCTTTAAATGCTCTTGTTATTTTTGGCGTAACCATTTGGCTTGCTGCCACAGGAGTACTCCCTATTGCTATTGCCGCGATGATGGGAGCTGTTGCGATGATTGCTACAGGCTGCTTGAATGTGCGGCAAGCTGCGCGGGCGATTGATGGGCGGGTATTTCTTCTTGTTGGGACGGCTTTTGCCTTGGCGACGCCGTTGCAAATCACGGGCGGCGCTCAGTATGTAGCGACGGGAGTTGTTAGTACATTTTCAGATTTTGGCCCTGTNGCGCTCCTTTCAGCTTTCTTNTTGCTGACAGCAGTTTTAACTAACTTTTTATCCAATGCTGCAACAGCTGCTTTAATGGCTCCCATTGTTGTAAGTGCGGCGCGAGAAATTGGAGCCGATCCGATGCCCTTTATTTATGGATTGATTTTTGCGCTTAACTGCTCGTTTGCAACACCCATTGCTTATCAAACAAACTTGATTGTTATGGGACCTGGAAATTATAGTTTTAGTGATTTCTTGCGTGGCGGTGTGCCATTGATCTTCCTTATTTGGATTGCATATTCTTTATTTGCACCGTTTTATTTTAACTTATGAGTTGAGCTGACTTTATGACGAAACAGGGAAAGGACTTTCCAGAATTCTATCTGACAAGGCCGCAGCCCTGCCCGTATTTGCCTGACCGAGATGAACGAAAATTATTCACTCATTTAGGGCCTGAAGGCTCGGTTGCAGATTTTGATTACCTCCATCAAGAAGGGTTTCGCCGCAGTCAGACCATTGCATACCGCCCGCAATGTGAACATTGCACGGCTTGCACATCTGTTCGCATCAGAGTTGATGAGTTTAAGCGTAGCAAATCTCAAAAACGCGTGTGGAATAATAATAAATCCTTAATNGCCACTCGAATGGGAGCCCTTTCAAGCCCTGAACAATATGCTTTGTTTAAAGCCTATGTTGAGACGCGGCATAGTGATGGCGGAATGGCGGACATGACTTTGTTCGACTACCAAGCAATGATTGAAGATAGTTTTGTTGATAGTTTTTTACGTGAATATCGCACACCAAAATCTGCTGAGGCTTCCTCGAAAGAAGCTAGTTACAGTTTTTCTCTCAGTAGCGAGACTTATAAACCCAACGCTTCTTCTGACCTCATAGCTGTGGCCCTTTGCGATCTCTTAAGTGATGGAATTTCTCTTGTTTATAGTTTTTTCGAGCCGACTTTACATAACCGTAGCATAGGCACCTATATCATTTTAGAGACGATCGATTATGCTCAAGCAGTGGGCCTGCCNTATGTCTATCTGGGTTATTGGGTGAAGGGCTCACAAAAGATGGATTATAAAGTTAAATTTATGCCACAAGATCATTTGATTAATGGTGAGTGGGTCCGGGTTGAGAGAACTGAGGACCTTTAGAGCTTTATTTTTTGGTTAGTTTGAGGGTTTCTTCTAGGGCTTTCAGATATTTATTAAATGCTTTTTTTCCAGATGGTGAGAGTTCATATACTGTATATGGTCTTGTGTTTTTTTGAAAATCTCCTATTACCATTTCGCTTTCGATAAAGCCTGCTGCACTTAATTTTTTTAAGTGAGCATCAAGGTTCCCATCAGTAATTGAGAGCTTTGACTTTAAGTCAGCAAAGCTTTCTCCTTTCTTATAGAGCAAAATTGAAAGTCTGGTGCGCACAGGTTGGTGAAAAAGCGCATCGAATTCTGGAACTACATTCATGAGACAGGCTCAGTTTTTATAAGTTTCTTCGCCGTACCATCCCAGCGCCAAAGAGGCTTTGTAAAATCAAGTTGAACACCTCCAAACCATTGATCAAGCTTTATTAACTCAACTGCATCTCTAGCGCCCACCATAACTTCTTGACCAAGCTTCGTTAGGGAAAGTTCTTGAGCCTTGAAGTCTTCCATTTCAATTACATGATCTGGAGGNCTTAGAAATTCTCCGTTTGGACTGCACGATAATAGAGGCTGCTCACCATTNCACATTGAGCTGATTTCTCGAAAATGGGTCCAATCGCCCATGAAGAATTCGGTTTCAGAATTCATAAACTCCAAAAAGTTTTGCCCTGGTTTGGTGATGCCATTTTCGACAAGTTCTAGAATTTTATTTTGTGTTTTGTTTAACCCGTTCTTGAGAGATGGGTATTCTTCCAGGTGGCGCTTTAATGCGGCTTTTAAAAAAGGAAGCGACGACAAATTTGTTTGGAGATAGTTTTCCAGATGTGTTGGCTCTGGCTCACAAAAGGCTTGCCAGCCTACTTTGGCAACCTTTAAATGCTCTTCAATAATTGGCCTTTTTATTGGCACTAGTGCCTCAATTTGCTCTGGTGTTAATTGCCCAAGTCCTCTGAACGGATTTATATCTTCAAATTCATTGATGCAAATCAGGCTTAGTTTTGTGCCCTTTAAATCTACGTCATGAAAAAATTGTAGAATTTGAAGCAGTTGTAATTGATCAAGCAGGTCATGTTCGAACCAGAGGATGACTTCTTTATAGTTGTTAAAAGCTTTTAAGTGTTCATCCCTAATTTCAAAATCTCTTTTCACATCGCTTACAGGCATTGCCGGGCCTGATAAATACCCTGCTCTTATTTGCGAGTGTTCCTCTAAACTCAATCCTTTGGGGAATGGGCCAGATTGCATCGTATCGCGCCAAGGGAGAACATCTCCTTCAACATTTGCAGCTTTCAACAAGCTGCCAGCTCCATCGCCATTTGTAATATTGAGGGTATTTCCCATGATCTGAAGTAACTCCTAGGGTCTTGACCTATAAATTCGCTTACTTAAATTTAACACTCAGATTCTAATACATAACGCTCAAACTCTGAAAACCAGAGCAACTCTGTAACACAGAGTTGCTTTCTATTCAAGCCAGCCCTAAGATTGCACTAAACACAAAAAAGCACCCTCATTTCCATGAGAGTGCTTTTTTTGCTGTACTATACTCACCTTTATTTCGGTGAGAATTTATTTGTTTTCGGGAAGCCTTTTGGTGGCATTCGGCCAGCAGAGGCTCTTGCGCCTTCCCATTCCATCAGGCCATCAGCTTTGCAGTTGCGCCCTGCGCTATCTACCCAGGTAAGTCCTTCTTTTTTATGGAAGGTCTTAATATCAGCAAGACCCCCATCTTTATATTTCTGCAAGCGGACGCCTTTACCTCTGGTCATCTCATTTAGCTCATCAAGCGGGAAAACAACCATTTTTCGGTTCTCGCCTATAACAGCAACCATGTCACCATCAACGATTGAACAGCTCACGGCTTCATCTGGTTCTTTTACATTCAGAACCTGCTTGCCTTTTCTTGTTCCTGCGATCACTTCATCTTCACTGACGATAAAGCCATTGCCTTGATGTGATGCAACCAGGCGTTTGCGACCAGCTGTATAGATAAAGCCAGTAACGATGTCTGAGGTGGCTTCGAGATCAATCATGATGCGCACTGGCTCACCATGACCGCGGCCACCCGGTAATTTATCAACGCCGAGGGTGAAGAATTTACCATTGGTGGCAAACAGCACGAGCTTATCTGTCGTCATGGCCTTGACCGCAAATTTCAACTCGTCACCAGCTTTGTACGTCACTTTTGAAAGGTCATCCTGATGCCCTTTTAAAGCTCTGACCCAGCCTTTTGTTGAGACAACAACCGTCACCGGTTCTTTCTCGATCATGGCTTCATCTAGATCAATGTCAATTTCGACGGCATCTTCAAAGTTTGAGCGACGTTTGCCCATTTCTGTTTTCTTGCCGAACTTACCTCTGGTTTCACGAATTTCTTCTGAAATGCGCTGCCATTGGAGATCGTCTGAGCCGAGAAGTTCAATCAGGTTTTTCAACTCTTCTGAAAGCTCCTTATGCTCGGTTCTGATTTCCATCTCTTCAAGTTTGCGCAAGGCTCTCAAGCGCATATTCAAAATGGCTTCAGCTTGCACATCCGTTAGAGTGAATGTCTTGATCAGTACCGCTTTGGGTTCATCTTCTTCACGNACGATGCGGATCACTTCATCAAGATTGAGATAGGCGATTAAATAGCCATCGAGTATTTCAAGACGATGCTCAATTTTGCCTTTGCGGAAGTTTGAGCGGCGTACCAAAACTTCTTTGCGGTGCGCAAGCCATTCCGTTAAAACGCCTCTGACACCAAGTACATTTGGAACCTGCCCTTTGGAGAGTACGTTCATATTCAAGGAAATTCTGTTCTCAAGATCTGTTGTCTTAAAAAGAGTTTCCATCAAAACAACTGGGTCCACAGTGCGGTTTTTTGGCTCCAAAACCACGCGAATATCTTCAGCGCTTTCATCACGAACATCTGCGAGTAGCGGTAGCTTTTTAAGGGACATCAGCTCAGCGATTTTCTCAATCAGCCGAGATTTTTGTACCTGATAGGGAATTTCTGTGACGACGATTTGATAATTGCCACGCGTTGTTTCTTCTTTTTCCCATTTTGCTCTTACGCGAAAGCCCCCGCGCCCGGTTTCATATGCATCGATAATTGCCTCTTGTTTTTCAACAATGACACCGCCTGTTGGGAAATCTGGCCCTGGGATAAATTCAACTAACTTTTTAGTCGACGCATTTGGGAATTTAATAAGGTGCAGCGCTGCATTACAAAGCTCTTCCACATTATGTGGCGGGATGTTTGTTGCCATGCCCACCGCAATGCCTGATGAGCCGTTGGCTAAAAGATTAGGGAAACTGGCCGGGAGCACGACGGGCTCTTCTTCCTGGCCGTCATAGGTTTCTCTGAAATCAACGGTGTCTTCTTTGATGCCATCTAATAGCGCCATGGCCATTGCTGTCATCTTCGCCTCAGTATAACGCATAGCAGCGGCGTTATCGCCATCTACGTTACCAAAGTTACCCTGGCCTTCAACAAGCGTATACCGCACAGAAAAAGTCTGTGCCAAGCGCACCATGGCATCATAAATCGCCTGGTCGCCGTGAGGGTGGAATTTACCCATTACGTCACCCACGACGCGGGCACACTTCTTATACCCGCCTTCTGGGTCCAACCGGAGCTGCTGCATGGCGTATAACAGCCGCCTGTGCACTGGTTTTAGCCCGTCACGCACATCAGGCAGGGCCCGATGCATGATTGTGGACATCGCATAGGATAAATAGCGCTCTTCTAAAGCTTTGCGCAGCTCAATGGTCTCTGGAACTGAATCTCCAGTGGTCGCATTATTGTCTTTTGTCTTCTTACTCATGGCCTCTGCCTTACACCGAATTCGGATTCGGAACAATATCTATCTCACGGGCAATGGCAGCGAAGCTGCCGCCCTGCGATGGCGCAGCGCAACGCGCTGACGGCCGTTCGGCCTACGTTTTTTGTCTTCGGCTGGTTGTTAGATGGAAGTATAGCGATATTTGCGATTTTGCAGGGCTTTAAATACAACTTTACAATCAAACAATTATTCTAAAAATCACATTTGTATTTCTATTTTCTCCATTGAGAAAATGGATAGCTAAAGGAAATAAAAAACACAATCAAAACATAGAAAATATACATATAAGCTTCACTTAAACCGTTTGTTTTGTGTGGATTATCACTAAGAAAAAAAGAAATGACAAGTGTCAGAATTAGAGCAATTGTAATCGCAGATATTAAAATACATATTTTTCTGTACTCAAATTTGGGCACATTCTTTTTTTCTGGTTTCAATAAAGAAATTCCTAATAAAGTAAAATTGAGCAGTGGTAGAGTAAATAGCAACGCCTCTAAACCCTCATTTGTTAAACTTGCAAAATACTGAAAAATTAAAAACAAGAATAGGGACACGATAATAATAAAAACTCCCATTTTGAAGTGCCATCCTTTACAAAAACAGTCATTTAGATAACCACAACGACAGTTAATAACTTAAAAATCCCTACTAACTTATCATTAATTATAAACTTAAACTCCACTAATACTTCATTGATCAATAAAAAAACTATTTATATTGACGATCCATGAATATAAATCGCGATACATATTTAAGATTTGTTGCCAGCCAACCAGATGAAGATACTGGCTTGCCTAGGGGATTATTTGGTATCGCATATGAACTAAAAAGAGGATGCCAACTCTCAAAGTATGAATATGAAATACTAGTAGATTTGCTGAATTGGTTTGAAAAAAACCTGAGTATACCCGATCGCTTTAATCGATCTAAATCAAAAGGATATGACCGCAAACTCCATACTGATGGTATCTGTTGGTTTAAGTCAAGCGCGTCCCCTCATATTACTAAAATTAGAGAAATGATCTTCATTCTTTCTGAACATGGCCATTTTATCAATGAAGTTAAATCGACCAAACCAGGATATATTGTCTATGAGGATGAAGTGCAAATTGTAGCTGAACCTTATGCTGATACGAAATTAATTTAATTTGGAATAACTCAAACAAATCTATTTAAATGCTACAAAAAGAGCCGCTAAATTTCTTTAGCGGCTCTTTCTGTGCTTCAGATGCCCACTAGGCATCCGCACGATCATAAATTGACATCCGATGGAAGTTTGAACGCTTTAAGCTCGTTTTACGAGACCTATAACGAATAGCAGTACGACGGCACCGATGGTGTCGCTGATTATGTTGGTTACTGGGCAGCCTCTCTTACACTTGATTTGCTATGCAGCTCACGTGTCTATGGTCTGTGCCGCAGCAACCGCCGACGACTTTGATATTAGGTAGCAGTGTTACCAGGTCTAAATAGAGCTCACCCAATTCTTCTGGGTTGCCTGCATCTAACTCTTCTGAATTATCCAATTCTTCGTGGGACATTCTGGAAGCATTTGCGCGGATTCCGCCTATGCGCTTGGTCCACTCCTCGCCTTTTGCAACCGCATTTCGGAAATGATCTGGGTGTGCACAATTTATCATATAAAACAAAGGGTAAGATCCCGTCGCTGTATCAACTTCATTTATAGCGTCTTTCAGCAACTGGCCGGTGGGGAGGTTTCCATCTGTTTCAACAGTAAAAGCAAGTACAATTGGCAGATCTATCTCCTTAGCAGAGTTTACCATACCTACGGCTTCAGACGCATGCGTCAATGTCATTGCAGTGACCAAATCGGCCCCTTCATGGCCTAGAGTATGTATTTGACTGGTATGCAAATCATAAGACTCTTCTGGTGTGAGAATTTGATCTGCTCTATAGCCATCTCCTGCTGGGCCAATAACGGCATTTATTACTATTGGTGTATCTGAAGTTTCATTTGCCTTGCGAATTGATTTAGCAAACTCAACAGCAGCTTTGTTTCTTTGTGTTAACTCTTCTTTTGATAGGCATAGACCTTTCGACCACCCATCATTTAACCGCCACGTTTCTGTTCCAAGCACATAGCCTCTTTTTTGTTCTACAGCTAAATTCAAGAATTGTTGCAAATAGGCTTTAAGTGTTTTTTGTCCATCTTGCGTTTCCAACAAAACATGAGATGAAAAACATGGTAGATCCAAGCCTTTCTCAAAGACCATATAAGTTTCAAGACCACCATCAGTTAAATAAGGTTTCGAGGTTTTTAAAAATTTGCTTATTCGCATTTTGCTTTCTCCTATTGTTTCCTTTTGATAACTTTCATGGCATAGGTTTGGATAGTTGGTTTGTGGTACAGTTGCGCGAATGCTAAATAAGTCATATTTATTAGTTACTTACGGATTCGATTAATTTTGCAACATACTCAATGCCAAACAAAACTGTACCGCTGGTACAGTGAATTGAAGGAAAATAAGTGGCCAAAAAGCAAGATACACGAGAACGAATTTTAGATGTTGCAGAGAAGTCCATTTTGGAAAAAGGATTTGATGCCACTTCAATTGAAGAAATTATAACCGCCATTAATATTTCAAAGGGTGGTTTTTTTTATCATTTCCCAGATAAAAACGCCTTAGCTCATGCGCTACTCATTAGATACATAGAAATTGAAAATCAGCTTTTTGATGATATTTTTGGTCGAGCGAAAGAGCTCGATGATGATCCGTATCACACCATGCTCATTGGGTTAAAAATGTTAGCCGAGCTTTTGGATGACCTTCCAAATGGGCACCCTGGATGTCTTATTGCTTCTGTATGTTATCAAGACCGATTGTTTGATCCACTTGTAAAAGAACTCTACACAAACGCTCTTCTAACCTGGCGCTCTCGCTTTCGGACAATGTTTGAAGATATTGTGATTGCTTACCCTGCAAACGAAGACGTGAACTTAGATCACTTGGCTGACATGTTATCAGGGGTTGTTGAGGGTGGAATTATTTTAGCCCGTGCGTTAAATTGCCCTCACGCAGTTGCCACACAAATATTACAATTTAGGCTCTATATAAAATTACTATTTTCTCCAAACCAAAAAAAAAGCTCACCTTCCTGACTGGTAGGTGAGCTTTTTTACCTTCGAGTCCGCTTTAAGCTGCTTTTGAAGCGTCACCTTCTTCGCTCACATTATCGATGAAATCATTGATTTCATGGGTGATTGCATTGATGGTTTCGACCAATTGTTCTGATGCCTGATTGACTGTATCAACTTCACATGAAGTGACATTCAGCTTGTCATTGACGTCAGTTACATTTTCAGCAGCTCCGTTTGTGCCTTTCGATGCCAAAACCAAAGATTGAGCGATTTCTTTTGTCGCGCAATCTTGCTCTTCGACCGAGTGAGAAATGGCCGTTGAGAGAGCTTGAATTTCAACAACACATTCAGCAATGTTTCTAACTGAGTTCACTGACTTTTCAGTTGAAGATTGAATTTCCTGAATTTGCACTGTTATTTTCTCGGTTGCACTGGCTGTTTGATTGGCCAATGTTTTCACTTCGGCGGCAACCACAGCAAACCCACTACCTGCTTCACCAGCTCTAGCGGCTTCAATTGTTGCATTAAGCGCAAGCAAGTTTGTTTGCTCTGCAATTTGTTGAATGAGCTCTGTGATTGTTCCAATTTCTTGAACGGCTACAAGTAATGAGCTTACTTCGCGTTCTGTGTCATTTGCCGTTGCTGAGGCGACATTGACCAGCTCTGTAGATTGCATGGTTTGATCTGCAATCCCTTGCACTGAGGCTGACAGTTCTTCTGTAGCAGAGGCAACTGTTTGCACATTCTGAGACGCTTCGTTTGACATTTCACCGGCAGTTGTTGCACCCGATGCTGTCTCCACAACAAGGGATGACATACGCCCGGCTGCTTGCTTCATATTCTCTGAATGTGAACTTGCGTTCGAGATTGATGACGCAATGTTGCCTTTGAAATTCTCAATAAGTTTTTCCAAAGCTTGTTGACGCATGCGGTCACGCTCTTGAGCTTGCTTTGCTTTCTCTTCCAGAGAATTCCGCTCAATCATGTTTGCTAAGAAGACTTTCATTGCCCTGGANATGTCACCGATTACATCCTGGCGCTCATTATATTGGATTTTAATGCTTGTATCGCCATTTGCCAAATTTGTGATGGTTTCACTTTGAGTGTTGAGCATTTTGGAGATAGCGCGCATCTGAACATATGTAACTAAGAGAGTAACCAGAATAGCGGCGGCGGCAATGGCAAATAAGATATACATATCCTTTGTGAGTGCCTGCACCTCTTTATCAGCTATTTTTTCAGCTTTATGTACGAAATGCTCGGATAATTTCTTTATGATGTCTAACCGTTTTGTTGCATTTTCAAACCAAGCTGAGGCTTCCAGGCCTTTCATATCTTGACTGATAGGAAGTCTTGTTAAAACTTCACGCCATGTGGCGATATTATCGATAGATTGATCTTTGAAATATTTATTGAAATATTTCATCTGTTCAGTTGTTGCTATTTTTTTAAATTCTGACTTGTACGCTTGCTCTGCGCCAAGTTGTTTTGAATATTTTAGGAAAGTTTCGTACTTAAACTCTCCGTCCTGAACTTGCTTTATCAAAGAGTAACCCATGGCACGTTCTTTACCAGAAGCTTCCTTCATCTGTACAAGAGAGAAATATGGTAGCAATTCCGTTGTAATCGCTGGAGTGGGGCTGGCTTCAATTACAACAACGAGCAAGTGAATGAGGTGCTTGATCTCCTCACTGTATTTAGCCACTACCTTTGTCGAATTGAAACTTTTTTCATCAATATTTTTACGGATCCCATCAACCTCGTGGATGGCTTTATTAATTTTTCCCAGCTCTTCAANTAAATGCTTATCGTGGAGATCTAAAATTTTATAATGCTTATCAAAGATTGNTATGGCTTTGTCAGTATNAACTCGTTGAGCATTCACTCTTTCCNGATAACTTTGACTATAGTTAGAGTTGACCAAAGCTACAGATTTGCCTCGCTCTTTTTGTAGTTGATAAATAATATTGCCGCTATCCTCAACAAGCTTTGTTAGAGGTAGCATTTCAGCATTGTATTTTCGTTGAATATATTTGCCATACAGCGTGTTACTCACGAAAAAAACAACAGCGAGCATAGGCACTACGATCAACATTGCTATTTGCGCACGAATTGTCTTCAACATTAATCGTACTCCTTGGTATTATTTTATATAATTTTTTTAGTATGATTTTTTTCTAATTTTGTTGAATAGAAATTGGAATCATCTGTAGGGAGTATAGGGAGGTAAAGATTGTTAATGCTTTAACAAACATCTGCCTACGTGTTAACGATTTCATAAAACATCAGCTTAAAGAAAACAATTCAGCCTAAATCTCAACCATTGCACAATCATAGGTTGATACTAGCACCAGCACGTCAGATTATTCGGTACTAAAGTGCAGNATTTATGAAGAAATAATTTATGAATACATATGCAAAACAAATTAATCTGCNCTGCCTTCCTCAAATTATTTACACATTTGCCCTAACTGATGTGATTTCANCCGAAACAATGCTTGGCTGAATGCTATCCAACCGATTAAAAAACATCTTTATTAAGGAGTTTTGGGGTAATTCAAGAAAAAGATGATGAGGAATGGTGGAGCCAGACGGGATCGAACCGACGACCTCTTGCATGCCATGCAAGCGCTCTCCCAACTGAGCTATGGCCCCTTTTTTGACGGGGCTTCAGATGCCCACTAAGCATCCGCCCCTAATATGACGGGGCTTCAGATGCCCACTAGGCATCCGCCCCTGATATGACGGCAGTCATTGTGTTTAAGCAACTGGGATGACATCCGCGCTATTATATATTATACGGCGACATTCGTTTTATCACTTTGGATTACGAATAGAGCTGTTCTTGAGACTAGTGATAATACACAATTCGTCTCTAAGATTGTGTTTTCAGGCTTTGGGAGCCTTAAAACATTGTCAGTTTTTAGGGGCTTGGATTAAAAAATGCAAGCCCCTAAATTTTGATATTAACTTTCGTCGTCTTTACCAACACCTGCCACTGGCAAGATGCTTTCAACTGTGCCTTCAGCGTCGTCTTCCACTTCCAAGAAGGTGTCATCATCTTCAGTTGATGGAATTGCATCATCATCGTCATCATCGATATCGATTAGATCATCTTCGCCTTCCAATAGCGCATCAGCTTCTTCAGTTTCAGCTTCAGCTTTTGGAGCCTCTTCCTTCACCGGTTCCTTTTTAGGTTTTGGTTCAGGTTTTTTGATTTCGAAGACAGTTTCGCACATTGGGCAAATTGCAGGATCGCGATTCAAATCATAGAATTTCGCACCGCAACCACCACATGTCCTCTTTGTCCCACGTTTTGCTTTTTCAGCCATGCCAGTCCTCGAACATATTTCTTAATTTCATGAAACAAACTGCATGACATGATTGACCGCCCCGTGTCAAAGCCGTTTTTCCATGTTTTTCAAAAAAAACAGCTTCTAAGCAGCTTTTTTATGGTTCATGTGCCCCAAACTTATCAATATCCACTGGACGCAGGGGGTTTGTACACGTATATCCATGGTTTACCCTGCAATTTTTCTTCGGTATTTTTCCAAAATGATAAAATCTCTCTCTGGCCTGAATTCTAAAAACCTTACCGGTACCGTTCAGGTGCCTGGTGATAAATCTATCTCGCACCGTGCCGTCATCTTTGGGGCGCTCTCAACTGGTGAGACAGAAATTCACGGCCTCTTAGAGGCAGAGGATGTTCTGTCCACGGCACAGGCCGTTGGAAANCTTGGGGCCACAGTTCAACATAAAGGCTCTGGCCACTGGATTATNCACGGTCTTGGAGTTGGCGGATTCCAAGCACCAACCGTTCCNCTTGACTTTGGTAACTCAGGCACAGCTGCCCGATTAATGATGGGCGTTATTGCTGGACATAACTTTGAGGTTAAATTTGTAGGCGATGAAAGCTTGTCTCGTCGGCCTATGGCTCGCGTGCTAGACCCTTTGCATGAAATGGGGCTCAACTGGCACGAGCAATTTGATCACTTGCCACTTACTCTTCATGGTCCTGAGCGCCTAATGCCGATGGACTATAAATTACCAGTGCCTTCAGCGCAGGTGAAATCTGCTATTCTCATTGCTGGATTATTTGCCCCGGGCGTGACAACCGTTTTTGAAGAGGAAGCAACTCGTGATCACACCGAGCGGATGCTTGGTTATTTTGGTGCGGAAGTATCTGTAGAAGAACAAGAAGGCGGGCGTTTAATCTCTGTCAAAGGAGATGCNGAGATGGCTGGNGCACCTGTGACNGTNCCTGGTGACCCAAGCTCAGCCGCTTTTTTAACAGCTGCAGCTCTCATTTGTCCGGGGTCTGACATTACTATCAATGGTGTGCTTGTAAACCCAACACGCATTGGTTTTTACACTACATTGCTAGAAATGGGTGCTGATATTGTTTTTGAAAATGAGCGCACCGAAAGCGGTGAACCGATTGCCGATATACATGTGAAATACAGCAAACTCACCGGCGTTGATGTGCCGGCTGACCGCGCACCATCTATGATTGATGAATATCCAATGCTTGCTTGTCTTTCNGGTTTTGCAACTGGCACCACACGCATGCGTGGGCTAACTGAGCTCCGTGTNAAAGAAAGTGATCGCTTNGCTGCGACACAAGCAGGCCTCAAGATGGTTTCCGTTTCTTCTGAGATTGAAGGAGATGACCTGATTGTGCACGGTGACGGTAAAGTAACCGGTGGTGGTTTTATTAAAACACACCTTGATCACCGGATTGCCATGAGCTTTCTTGTGATGAGTTTGGCTGCCGAAGACCCGATTGTCGTGGATGACACGCGGATGATCGCAACAAGTTTCCCAAGCTTTATTGGTTTGATGGAAAGTTTGGGTGCGAGATTTAAGTAACTCTATTTTCTCTCACGGCTATTCTGCCGCTGAAGCGGCAGGCCTCCAAGGGGCGGCACTAGGTGCCGGGCAGCTTTGCTGCCATGTCCGTGCTCTAAAGTAGAGCACTCCCTTCTTCGTAATGTTAGGTTTTGTTTTCTCTCACGGCTATTCTGCCGCTGAAGCGGCAGGCCTCCGAGGGGCGGCACTAGGTGCCGGGCAGCTTTGCTGCCATGTCCGTGCTCTAAAGTAGAGCACTCCCTTTTTCGTAATGTTAGGTTTTGTTTTCTCTCAGGGCTATTTATCTTTAGTGGTGCTTCAGCTTGCCCACAAGCAACCGCACTTTCTTGATATGCTTCAGGTTGCCCACTAGCAACCGCATAATTAGTGATCAACTGTAGGGCCCGAAAAGCGTCACCCTTCTTCGGTATGTTTAATTTGTGTTGTTAATTTCATCCTTCTCTCCACTATTAAATTTTGATCAACTCATTTAAGTTGAGCTCAAATGGAGACTTCAGTTGACTAACAATACAATAACCATAGCCGTTGATGGGCCTGCTGCTTCTGGTAAGGGGACATTATCTCGCCAGCTAGCAAAGCATTTTGGGCTGAACTATTTGGATACAGGATCGCTTTACAGGGCTGTTGCTTTGATAGCGCTGAATGACAATATCCCTCTAGATGATGAAGCCGCTCTTTCGCAGGTCGCTGGCTCATTGTCTGATGATGTTTTATCTGATCCTCGCCTCAGAGAACCTGGAGTGGGTGAAGCGGCTTCTAAAATTTCGAGTTTAATTCCGGTTCGTGAAACTCTGCTGAACTACCAACGCGAACGAGCTGAAACGGCGCCAGGCGCTGTGCTTGATGGCCGCGATATTGGCACTGTTGTTTGCCCTGACGCTGACGTTAAATTATTTGTAACGGCGAGTTCTGAAGTCCGAGCCGAACGGCGCTATAAAGAACTGCTTTCTAAGGGGCAGGATGTTACCTACGACGATATCTTCGCTGAAATAGAGCGTAGAGACGCCAGAGATAGCTCCAGAAGTGCTGCTCCCTTAATAAAAGCTGCAGATGCACACTTGCTTGATACGACAAATTTAGATATAGAAAGAGCCTTGGACGCTGCTGTTTACCTGGTTAATCAAGCAATAAAGCCTAAGATTTAAGTTTCATTTAGCTTTAATCTTGAAAATACAGCTTGAGAAAACATTGTAACTCATTGTTTTTAATTAGCTTTGTTGGATAACCCCGTTTGTAGCAGTTTAATTTTAACTTTAACCTGGCTGAATTTATTAGGTCTATAACGCGTTAAGCGTTTTNGCTTGCACCGCTTAAAAGCGGTTAGATTTTTTCTGTAAAACGCGTTTTCTCAAGAAAATGAAGAAAATTTCTTACTTCACTTGAATATTTTGGTGATGCAAAACACCTTTATGACCTTCAATTTTAGCCAATTGATCGTAAGAGATATTAATTTATGACATCAACTCAAGAAATTGAGATTTCGCAAACCCCTTCTACCGAAGATTTTGCCCAGCTCCTCGAAGAATCATTTGTAACTTCCTCTATGGAAGAAGGCAGTGTTGTTAAAGGTAAAGTTGTTGCCTTTGAAAAAGACCTCGCCGTTATCGATGTAGGCCTCAAAACTGAAGGCCGTGTTCCACTTAAAGAATTTTCTATGGCAGGACAACCTGCTGGCCTTGAAATTGGCGACGAAGTAGAAGTTTACCTTGAGCGCGTTGAAAATGCGCTTGGTGATGCTGTTCTTTCTCGTGAAAAAGCACGCCGTGAAGAAAGCTGGATCCGCCTTGAAGAGAAGTTTGAAGCGCAAGAAAAAGTTGAAGGCGTTATCTTTAATAAAGTTAAAGGTGGCTTTACTGTTGACCTAGATGGCGCAATTGCGTTCCTACCTGGTTCTCAAGTTGATATTCGCCCTGTGCGCGACATNGGCCCTCTNATGAATGTGAAACAACCTTTCCAAATCCTGAAAATGGACAAGCGCCGTGGCAACATTGTTGTNTCTCGTCGTTCTGTATTGGAAGAGTCTCGTGCTGAACAACGTACAGAGATCGTTTCTCAACTTGCTGAAGGCCAGACAACTGAAGGTGTTGTTAAGAACATCACTGATTATGGTGCCTTTATCGACCTTGGCGGCATTGACGGCCTACTGCACGTTACTGACATGGCATGGCGCCGTGTTAACCACCCAAGTGAAATTGTGAATGTTGGCGATGCGATTAAAGTTCAAATCGTTCGCATCAACCCAGATACACAACGTATCTCACTTGGCATGAAACAACTTGAGAGCGATCCTTGGTCATTAGTAAATGACAAATATCCGCTTGAAGCTGTTGTTAAAGGCACAGTGACCAACATTGCTGATTATGGTGCATTTGTTGAGCTTGAGCCTGGTGTTGAAGGTTTGATCCACGTTTCTGAAATGAGCTGGACTAAGAAGAATATTCACCCTGGTAAGATTGTTGCTTCTAGCCAAGAAGTTGAAGTTAAAGTTCTTGAGGTTGATCCTAACAAACGTCGTATTTCACTTGGTCTTAAGCAAGTTCAAGATAACCCATGGGATAGCTTTGCTGAGAAATTCCCTAAAGGTGCTGAAATTGAAGGCGCTGTTCGCAACATTACAGAATTTGGCCTGTTCATTGGTCTTGATGGCGATGTTGACGGCATGGTTCACCTATCAGATCTTGATTGGAACCGTTCTGGTGACGAAGCTGTTCAAGATTATAAGAAGGGTGACGTTGTTAAAGCTGTTGTTCTTGAAGTTGACCCAGATAAAGAGCGCATTAGCCTTGGCATCAAGCAACTTTCAGAAGATCCATTTGAATCAGTTGCAACATTCAAACGTGGCCAGCGTGTTACTGTTGAAGTTCTTGCAATCACAGATGGCGGCATTGAAGTGAAAGTTGGAGACAGCGATGTTTCAGCATTCATTAAGCGTGCTGATCTTTCTCGTGATCGTGGTGAACAACGTCCAGAGCGTTTCCAAGTTGGTGAATCAATGGACGCAGCCGTATTACAACTTGATAAATCAGGTCGTAAGATGAACCTTTCTATTAAAGCACTTGAGATTGCTGAAGAGAAAGAAGCTGTGGCTCAATATGGTTCAACAGATTCAGGCGCTTCACTTGGTGATATCCTAGGTGCAGCTCTTGGCAAATCTGACGATGAAGAAGAAACTGAAGCAGAAGCTGAAAAGCCTGCTGAATAAGCTTTTTTCATCAATTCAAATTTAATTAAAGCGCTGTCACTAAAAAGTGGCGGCGCTTTTTTTATCTAACGGCTATTCTTTTGCTGAAGCGACAGGCCTACGAGGTGCGATGCTTTTTAGTGGCGCTTTAGATTGCCCACCAGCAACCGCGCTGGCGCCATGTCCCATTGCCCGAAGTGGGCAATGCTCCTTCCTTCTTCATAAGGCCAGTTCAATAATTAC
>JGI24723J26617_10000507_pt1 | contig 38097 bp, 39 predicted proteins | sample Cruoilmetagenom6_FD_26617 | JGI IMG/M metagenome (IMG submission 26617) | reverse complement strand
ACAGGAATGTTTAAGTCGGGCATATGTTGCCCTCTCGTTTCCACAGTTTCCTTGGAAACCTTTCTTTTTCCTCCCCCGAAAAGTTTATCAAATAATCCCATTAATATCTAAATGGAGTCTTTAAGCCCCTAGTTGTTTAGGAACAACGAATTATTTATTGTTTTATTTTTCTGTTTCTGATTTTGGAAGATCTTTCTTGGCTTTTTCCTCTTTTTCCGCTGCTTCCTCAGCTTCAAGTCTTTTGTCTTTGTCAAAAGGACGCTTGCCGAAAATCTTTTCCAAATCGTCCTTAAATATAACTTCTTTTTCCAATAAACGTTCAGCTAATTCTGTAAGTTTATCTTTGTTGTTGGACAATAATTCAACGGCTCTTCTATACTGCTCCTCAATGAGCTTGGAAATCTCCTTGTCTATGGTCAATGCGGTCTGTTCGCTATAGGGTTTGGAAAAACCATATTCATTTTGACCGGATGAGTCGTAATAGGTAATATTGCCAATCTCTTCGTTCAGGCCATAAATGGTTACCATGGCCCTGGCCTGTTTGGTTACCTTTTCCAAATCGCTCAGTGCACCAGTGGATATCTTGTTGAAGATAACTTTTTCGGCAGCCCTACCGCCAAGGGTAGCACACATTTCATCCTTCATTTGTTCCGGGCGAACAATGAGGCGTTCTTCCGGTAAATACCATGCGGCACCCAACGATTGCCCTCTGGGTACTATAGTTACTTTCACCAAGGGTGCGGCGTGTTCCAACATCCAACTTACGGTGGCATGTCCGGCTTCGTGATATGCAATGGTTTCCTTTTCCCCAGGAGTAATTATTTTATTCTTTTTCTCAAGACCTCCAACAATTCTGTCTACCGCATCCAAGAAGTCTTGCTTGGTAACAGCTTTTTTCTCCTTACGGGCAGCAATCAATGCCGCCTCATTACAGACATTGGCAATATCGGCACCCGAAAAACCAGGAGTTTGTTTGGCCAGGAAATCCAAATCCAATGTTTCGGCCGTTTTTATAGGTCTTAAGTGGACTTCGAAAATTTCTTTTCTCTCTCTGATGTCCGGAAGATCCACGTATATCTGTCTGTCAAATCGCCCCGCTCTCATTAATGCTTTGTCCAAAACATCGGCACGGTTGGTCGCTGCCAAGACAATAACGTTGGTATTGGTACCAAAACCATCCATTTCGGTCAATAACTGGTTCAAGGTATTTTCCCTCTCGTCATTGGATCCCGTAAAATTATTTTTGCCCCTGGCCCTACCAATGGCATCGATCTCATCAATAAAAATAATGGCAGGTGATTTGTCTTTGGCCTGTTTAAATAAATCCCTTACCCTGGAAGCTCCTACCCCTACGAACATCTCCACAAAATCCGAACCGGAAAGTGAAAAGAATGGAACTTTCGCTTCGCCGGCAACAGCCTTGGCCAATAAGGTTTTACCAGTTCCCGGAGGTCCTACCAATAAGGCTCCTTTAGGAATTTTTCCACCCAATGAGGTGTACTTGTCCGGATTTCTCAAGAATTCCACAATCTCCTCCACTTCTTCCTTGGCGCCTTCCAAACCGGCAACATCCTTGAACGAGGTTCTTGTATCGGTTTTTTCGTCGAATAATTTGGCTTTGGACTTTCCAATATTGAAAATCTGACCACCGGCCCCACCACCGGCCCCACCAGACATACGGCGCATTAAATAGATCCATATACCTATGATGAGTACAAATGGCAATAAGGTCAACAGGAGTTCGGTGAGTACATTCGATTCTTGGTCGTACGTAAGTTCCGTGTCTAAATTGTTTTCCTTTTTAATGTCATTGATCTCGTTTTCAAAGTTCTGCTGATCCCCATAGTTTACTACGTACTGTGGCGTAGCAGTGGCCGTCAAGGAAAAGGGCTGGTCCGATACATCCTTGTGGACCTCCTTTTTTAAGGCCTCTTCGGTAAGGAATATTTTTGCCTGTCTGGTATTGGTTATGACCAATATTTTTCGGATATCCCCATTTCTTAAATACTCTTGAAGCTCGGAGGTACTGGCTTTTTTGGTATTCGCGAAGTTTCCGCTACCGAAAAATTGAAAACCAATTAATAATATTGCTATTACGCCATATATCCACCAAGTATTGAATTTGGGTTTTTTGGGACCTGTATTATTTTCTTTTGCCATTATTTTTTTTTACTGATTGAAGCTACTTTCAACTGAAGTTACTTTGGCGTCTCCCCAAAGTCCTTCTATATCATAATATTCTCTAACTTGTTTTTGAAATACATGTACTACTACGTTTACGTAGTCCATTAAAACCCATTCCGCGTTATCGGAACCTTCAACATGCCAAGGTTTGTCTTGAATTGCCTTACTTACGGTTTTTTGGATGGAGCCTACAATGGCGTTTACATGTGTGTTGGAAGTACCATTACAAATAATAAAGTAGTCACAAACAGTATTCTCAATGTCTCTAAGATCAAGTAAATTTATGTCATGTCCTTTAACCTCTTCTATTCCACTTAAAATTAAGGCAATTAACTCATCTGCGCTACTTTTCCTTTTCTGCATTCAAAAATTTTAAATTTTTACAAAGTTATTATTTTTTTGTTTTTTTAACTATTGTTTTTAACAATACATTATATATTAATCATAAGATTGTAAATGCAATTAATCAAACTTAGTGCCACGGACTCAACAAATGCCTATTTAAAGGAATTGATGTTCCATAATAAGCTGGACGATTTTACAGTGGTAATGGCCCATACCCAATTGAAGGGACGGGGTCAAATGGGGACAAGTTGGTTCTCCGAGCCTGGTAAGAACTTGACTTTTAGTATTTTAGTGAAATCTTTGGAATGTCAGGTCTCGGATCAGTTCCTTTTGAATATTTATGTTTCTCTGGCAATCTATGACACTTTAACCCAACTTCAAGTACCTGATTTAAAGATTAAATGGCCTAACGACATTATGTCAGGACATTCCAAAATTTGTGGAATTCTCATTGAAAATATTTTATCCGGACAACATATTCAGGCCTCCGTTGTTGGAATTGGCTTAAATGTAAATCAATTGGGTTTCAATAAGCTTCCCAATGTGTCCTCCTTAAAGCTAATTTTAGGTAGATCGGTGGATCTGGATGAATTGCTATACAGTGTTGTTGAAAATTTAAAAAAGTTGATAGGGCACAAGGGGAAGGCGGATAGGGGAAATCTTTTTGAACGTTACGAGTCTGCCCTTTTTAGAAAGGATAAACCGTCTACCTTTAAAAACCGTGACGACGAAATGTTCATGGGCTTTATAAAAGGCGTTTCCAGCGCCGGAAAACTAAAGATTTTAATGGAAGACGATATATTACAGGAATTCAACCTAAAAGAGGTGAAGCTACTGTATTGAACATTATATCCGAAAAATAGTCTATACCTATATTTTGGAAAGATTCTCGGACAGTGTACCTATAAAATTATTGATCGGCGATTTTATCATCATGGCCATCATGGCGTTAAACTCCCCTTCAAAGCTTAAGGTTACCTCGCTTTCATTCTCATTTATTGCTACAATATCGGCAGTGAGGGTAAAGGGTAATTTATCACTTGCCGCTCCCAGAATTAATTGCGAATGTGGAGTTTGCTGTTTTTTTTGCAATACAATTTCGGGCATTCCTTTAAGTGCAAACAAAAATCTATCCTCATTAATAAGTTCGAACTTACTAATGTTTTCGGGCATTAAGATTTCAAAATTCTTCACATCGTTCAGAAAATCAAAAACTTCCTTACTGCTTTTGTTAACTTTTTTCTTAGGTGTTTCTAAATACATAATTTAAGATTGCCAGGTAGAGGGACTACTTTTCCACTCTAGTAAGGTTTTTAATTGATTCTCTTTTATATAATTGGTATCAGAAGCTTGCTGAATTAAAAAATCGTAATTGCTCAAAGTATGTAGATCCAAACCGTATTTCTTAAAATTTTCATTGGCTACATCAAAGCCATAAGTAAAGATGGCCAGCATTCCCTTTACGTTTGCACCATTGTTTTTTAAAGCATCCACAGCATTTAAACTGCTTTTACCGGTACTGATCAAGTCTTCAATGACGACTACGCTCTGATTGGCCTCCAAACGGCCCTCTATCTGGTTCTGCCGCCCGTGGGACTTGGCTTCGGGCCGTACATAAATAAAGGGAAGTCCCAAATACTCGGCAACCAGCATACCTATACCAATGGCCCCTGTGGCCACTCCGGCTATTACATCCGGTTTCCCGTAAAGGCTTTCCACTTGCTTTCCCATTTGTTCCCGAACATAATTTCTAATGCTTGGGTATGAGAGTATTATCCTATTATCGCAATAAATTGGAGATTTCCACCCTGAAGCCCATGTAAATGGATTTTCAGGTTTCAACTTAATTGCATTAATTTGCAGCAGAAGCTCTGCAGTTCTTTTGGCAGTGTCTTTGTCTAAAACCATGACGCAAATGTATAAAGTTTTTGTTAATGAGTCACCTCTGATTTTGACAAATAAATTATCGGATACGGCAAATAATAAATATTTTTTGTTGAACGGGTCTGCCATTAATGAGGCCATAGACGCTTTGGCAAGCAAAAAACTTAGTGAAGCTTTTATTTATCACCCGAATAGTGAAGAGATATTAAAGAAATTTTCGAAAAAAATACCACTAGTTGTCGCTGCTGGTGGAGTGGTTACCAACAAGGAAGGGAAGGTACTTTTTATTTACCGCAATGATAAATGGGACCTTCCAAAAGGAAAATTGGACAAAGGGGAGAGCATTGAGGAATGTGCACTGCGCGAAGTGGAAGAGGAAACAGGGGTAAAGGGGCTGAAGATCGAAAATTTTTTAAGGACTACCTACCATCTCTTTAAGAGGAATGGGACCTATAAATTAAAGGAAGTACATTGGTTTGCCATGAAAACCAATTATAAGGGAGTTTTAGTGGGCGAAACCTCTGAAGGAATAGAAAAAGTAAAATGGAAAGGTCCGGAAAAAATCAAAAAAGCATTGGAAAATTCCTATGCCAATATTAGAATTCTGTTTGAAGATTGAGGGATTATTCCTTTAGNATTCTATAAACGGGATATTGCAAATGTTCCGGTTCATAGTATTTGGACCGTTTGTAAATCCAATCCAGCTGGGCATACCAATCGCTTGCAAAAGTACTGTCGATTTCTTTTTTAAGATTGAACTGGGTCTTCATTTCCAGACTGTCCCGAAGGATTTCCAAAGCGATATCTTCAAAAACATAAGGNGAGAAACCTTCCTTTTGTTGTAAAATAGCATCAAAATAATTCCAGTTAAAGAAAGAGTCCGTAGCCTCCGGTTCCAAGGTTTCCAATAAATAGCGCAAGCCCTTTTGATTGGTTGGTACCAAGATATCCCCCGCCGTAAAATCAACTTTTTGGTTACTGCGCTTTACTTTGGTATTATAATGTGGGTAGTGCCCCTCATACGAATTTTCGGCAGTACTGTAGCTGTCTATTTTATATGTCTCCACCGCTATGGAAGTGTCTTGTTTTAAGGTTTTAAAGCTTATCTGGTTTACCGATAATAAATCTATTATTCTGTCCCAACCCTTCTTTATGACATATGCTTTGGGAATTTCCACCTCGTGTGTTGGTTTAAAAAAATTTTGGTACTCCACTTCTTTGGTAAACGGTCTGTTTCTATCATATTTAAGCCTGGGAAGCCCTGTTATTTCACTGTTAAATTCATCGGCTTCATATCCTTTGAATTCCAGGATAGTACTTTTGGTTGTATCGATGGCCCATTGTAGGGGGTAGTTTTGTTTCTCTAGGTAAACTTCAAAAGCATTCTCCCTTAAATTTTTAATCTTCTTGTAATCTTTCTCTGAAATATCCAAAATCTTGGTCATTAAGGCGTATACGCCTTCTACCCTTTGTTTGTATGGCTTAAGCATATGTGTTTCCACCATTAGGCCCAGGGTGTTCCAAAGAGTGGTATATCCTGTGGAGTATCTGGGGTAATCCATAAATTGGGAAAAGCCTTTTTCGGGTACTTGATTAAAAACATTCACATAGGGCGTAATATCCCAGTCCGCCTCCTTGAGCGAATTTTCAAGTGCGGGAACCATCTCTTCGTGAAGGTATTGGCCCAATTCACCTCCCAATTTGTTGTGCTGGGTAAACAGGTGGGTAAGGGTGTATTGATAATCCGCTCCATTGCTAACATGGTTGTCTATAAAGATATCCGGTTTTATCAAGTGGAAAATTTTGGAAAAAGTGTGGGCGTTCTTTGTATCTACTTTTATAAAGTCGCGATTAAGGTCATAATTTTTCGCGTTGCCTCTAAAACCATGGGATTTAGGACCATTTTGATTTACCCTGGATGTTGAATTTCTGTTCAANGCTCCGCCAACATTGTAAACGGGTATGGTAACCACAACCGTGTTTTTGGGGGCTTCTATATTTTTTAGTACCAAATCCCTAAATAATAGCATGGTGGCATCAATGCCATCGCTTTCTCCTGGATGTATGCCATTATTTATTAATAAAATACTCTTATCCCTGCCAATTTTTTGAAAATTAAAATCGGCGTCCGGGTTGTAGGTTACAACATGTAGGGGGTTACCGCTATCGGTATTGCCAATGATCTGTATATTTATTTCTGGAAATTCCTTGGCAAGTTGAATGTAGAAATCTATGATTTGGAGATAGGTTGCCGTTTCTTCCCCGTTACTGCGCTCAAAAACAGTTTTAATGTTTTCAATTTTTCTTTCTTTTTCGGTCTCGCAAGAAATAAGACAAAGCAGTAAAAAAAGTCTTACCAGAAGTTTCATGCTAGGTTATAATTTGTTTAAAACTCAAAAAAAAGACCTTGAAGTCCAATTGGAAAATGAGATATAAATAGGTTTTGAACTTTTTAAATAGAGGTTCAAAATCATCTTCTAGAAATCAAAGTTAGCTAAAACTTGGGTATTACACGGCAATGGCTGCGGTAATTTTTTCTATGTCGGCCTTTCTGATAGGTTTGCTATTNTAAATAACGGTGTGATGTGTCAGGGATCTGAAATTCTCGGCCTTGTCCATGTCAAATTGGTCAATGGAGGAGGTTACAATATTTATATTGACTTTTTTGTGAATGGGCAATTTTATGAATTCTTCCAAGAATTCCCATCCATCCATTATTGGCATGTTGATGTCCAGAAAAATTAAATCGGGCAGTTCCGATTTTTCAATTATCATTTTCTTTATACGGTCCATTGCTATTTGACCATTTTTAAATTCAAAAATGTCCTTACAGGAGGCAACAGAAGTTAATATTTTTTTAATTCCGTAAATCGTTATAGTGTCATCATCGACAATAAAAATTGAATTAATTTTTGTCATTAAAATATAAATTAAAAGTGCTTCCTATACCTACTTGGCTTGTAGCACTTATTTTACCATGCATGGCCTCAATTTGATTTTTTGTAATATACAGCCCTAGACCTTTTGCGTCCGAATTGCCATGAAAGGTTTTGTACATTCCGAATAACTTGGTTCCGTATTTTTTTAAATCCAGCCCTACGCCGTTGTCTTCGATACTTATGACCGTATAATTTTGAACATAGTTTACGCTTATCTTTATTATTGGGTCAACATTCGGTTTTTTATACTTTAGGGCATTGGTAATAATATTTGTCAATATGTTTTTTAAGTAGGCAGGTACTACGTTTATGTTAAGATCATCGGATACCTCACTAATTACTGTGGCCTTGGCCTTGTTAAGCTGGGGGTTGATTTGTTTAAGTACGGAGTTTAACTTTTTGTTGAAGTTGACCTCTTTCTTAATAATGTTGGACTCGGTATTGATGGCCACGATATCATTTAAATTATGAAGTGTTTCCATAAGGTTTTTAGAGGAATCCATAAGCATTCCCATTATTTTTAGTCTTTCATTTTCATCCTTTTCGTTGCCCAAGAAATCCAAGAGCATGGCAAAATTGGCAGAATGGGACCTTAAATTGTGCGAAACAATATGTGCAAAATTAATCAGTTTTTTATTCTGGGACGAGGTTACTGATATAAGATTTTTAAGTTCTTTTTGNTTTTGCTTTTGTTCGGAAATGTCCATGCTAATTCCTACAAGTCCTGTAACCTCCCCATTCTCCCCTATTAGAGGGATTTTGGAAGATAGAAATGTAATAACCGAACCATTGGTGTTGGTGCGCGTTAATTCCTTGTTCAGCATAGGAATTTGAGAGATCATGACTTCAATGTCCTCATCCCTGAATTTCTGGGCCGTGTCCCTGTCGTATAGGTCAAAATCATCCTTGCCGATAATATCCCTCTCGTTTTCAATACCAAGAAATTGAAGTTCGGATTTATTTGCGAGCAACTTCCTGGATTGGGTATCCTTAATATAAATCTGTAAGGGTAGGTTGTTTATCAGGGTCTTTAATAAATGTTCGTTGTCTTTGGTCTTNTGTTCTTTCTCTACAAAATCCGTNATGTCCTGTACAATTCCTATGAGCCCCACGTATTCGCCATTCTTATATAATGGCTTTCCGGAAACATTCACCCACTTTTCATTTCCTTTGGCGGTAATGATCTGCAATTTTTCGTTCCAAGGAGTTTTTTTCTGGTTGGCGGAAAAAATGGCCATGGAAATGGTGTTCCTGCTATAACCGGTCTTGTAGAAATTTANAGAGTTGTCTATGTTGATCTCGAAATCGTCATCGACCTCAAAAATACGCCTGATCATTTCACAGCAAGTAAACTTATCTTTCGATTTTTGATATTCCCAATTCCCTATTTTTCCATGCTGTCCTGTTTCCTTTTGCAGGAATTCCAGTTTCTCGATTTTTAATTCGTTTTTAACCTTTTCCGATACATCTTCGGTTTGGAGGATTGCCCCTACTATGTTTTCCTGTTCATCGTACCATGGAATATTTGTCCATTCGAACCACTTCTCTTTAGAGTCTTTATCCAGATAGGCCTGTAATTCCGACTCCGGGAATTTACCATCAAAACAGGCCAACAAGTTGTTGGACCATTTAGTACTTGTTTTATCCAATAGGTCATAAATGGATTTTCCAATATAATCCTGACCTTGGAAACCAAAATCTTCAGCCCACTTGTCCGACGCGAGCACCACCTTAAATTCCTTATTAATAAAAACAGTTGGTTTTGGCAACTGTTTTATCAGGAATTGGTTTGATATGATGGGGGTATTCATAATCATCTGTCGCATTTTCCTACAATAGTAGTCCGATTATTTAATACAACGAATAGATTGTTGTGAATTGGACAAAATTAGTTGTGTAACTGTAATATAAGGAAATTTTAGGTCATTTTCCCAATTGTTTGGTATTATTCAACTGGGAAAATGTAGTGGACCTTTGGCAGCAATTGGTGTCCAAGGCCATATTTGCATTGGATTTTTTGAAGGTTCAAGACAGGGAATATGTTTTATTTTGTTCTGACGGAATCGGGAACCAGGCCGGAGTAATCGCCACCGTTTCTAATAACATCCCTAACAATGGAGGAACTAATGTATGATTTGCCAGAAGAGGTAAGCAGGAATACCGTTTCTATTTCGGAAAGCTTGCGATTGGTATGGGCTATGGCCTTTTCAAATTCGAAGTCCCCAGGGTTTCTTAAACCCCTCAAAATAAAGGCTGCGTTAACTTTTTTGCAAAAATCAACGGTTAATCCCTGATAGGTAAGGACGGTTATTTGCGGTTCATTCTTAAATGAATCGGAAATAAATCTTTTGCGCTCCTCGAGACTGAACATGTATTTTTTATCTGTATTTACCCCTATGGCTATAATTAGTTCATCAAAAAGGGTTATTCCCCTTTTAATAATGTCATAATGCCCTAAGGTCAATGGATCAAAAGAACCTGGAAATATAGCGCGTCTTGTTTTCATTATTGCAAAATTAAAGTTGTCAATCCCCGGGGGACCAAAAATGTGGCCGGAAATATAATGTTGGCTAAAATACCCATTCTGTTGTAATTGGGTATGGGTCTAAAATTACTTATTTTCTCTTAAAGCCTCCCAAATGGCACTTTCAAAGAGTTCAGAAAGCGAAATGCCTGCTATTTTTGCCTGCTGTGGCAATATACTTTCTGTGGTAAGGCCAGGTGTGGTGTTCATTTCCAGCATAAACGGTTCGTCATCTACAAATATGAATTCACTTCTTGAAAATCCTTTCATTTTCAGCACTTCATAGGCTTTCTGCGCTATTTGGCCCACCTTTTTCTCTTGTGCCTTTGTAATTCTTGCTGGTGTTATTTCTTGGGATTTACCTTCGTATTTGGCTTCATAATCAAAAAAATCGTTCTCCGATACAATTTCGGTGATCGGTAATACTTTTGTCTTCCCTTCGTATTTTATGACCCCGACCGATACTTCGGTTCCGTTTAAAAAGGATTCTATAAGTATTTCATTGTCCTCTTTAAAGGCATTTTCTATGGCCTTCGGCAATTCTTCCTTTGTATAGACCTTGGAAATACCAAAACTGCTGCCAGCTTTGTTGGCTTTTACAAAACAGGGCAATCCTACTTTTGCTATAATTCCATCTTCGTCAATAGGGTCTCCCAAGTTGATATAGTATGAAGGGGCCGATTTAATACCATATGGTTTCAGAACACTCAGTAGGTCTCGTTTGTTAAAGGTCAAAGAGGCCTGGTAGTAATCGCAGGATGTTTGCGGAATTCCCAAAAGTTCAAAATAGGCCTGCATAAGGCCGTCTTCACCAGGTGAGCCGTGAATCGCATTAAATACGCAGTCGAATTTTATGATTTCAGAGACCAATTCAATGGTGAAATCATGCCTGTTAACAGGGTACTCCTTTTGGTCTGGGTCTACATAGACCCATTTGTCCTTGAAAATATGTATTCTATAGGCGTTGAATTTTTCCTTGTCCAAATAATCGTATACCACCCCTCCGCTAGTCAAGGAGATCTTATACTCGCTAGAGTAACCGCCCATTATAATTGCAATATTTTTTTTCATTGGATATATCTAATTTTTAATAATTGGTTCTTTGGATAATTATTTAAGTCATTGTCCTACAAGAGGTTTTATGGTATTCCCCAATTTTTAAGTGAAAATTCCATTGGGCATTCCACGGGTCAAAATCAATAAATAAATATCATGCATTCAAAGTAAAGAAAAAGCGTTCGGTTTTCTATCTTTGCGACACAAGAAATTATACTATGCGAAATTTTTTTAATTTTTTAACAAGTAAATCATTTTTGATTCAGTTGGTATTGGCCTTGTTGGTTTCCATTTTGTTGGTAGTTGGGGCAATGCAATATCTAAAGGCCACTACCAATCACGGTAAGTTTGTTGAAGTTCCGGATCTATCCAAATTATCGGTAACTGAGATGAGATCCCTTATCGATCGATCAAAATTGAGATATGAGGTATTGGATTCGGCCAACTATAATCCAACTTATCCCAGATTTTCAATCATAGATCAGACGCCCCGTGCCGGGAGCAAGGTTAAGGAGAACAGGAAAATTTATATTACTGTTAACCCATCCGGGTATAAAAAGGTTACTATACCCAATATTATTCAGGTAACACAAAGAAATGCCAGCTCCATGCTCAAAGCGGTGGGCTTGGATGTGGAAAGGGTTACCTATGTGGATGAATTGGGAAAGGATATGGTCTACAACATTAAGTATAAAGGAAAATATATTGTCCCAGGGGACAAACTGCCAAAAACATCAAAGATAGAGTTGATATGTGGCAACGGTAATATTACCTCAAGAGCAGAAGTAAAGGCGGGGTCCGAATAATTATGGAAGCACAGGACGAGTTTGAAATAAATGAAGAGGAACTTTTTGAGCATCATAGTTTTAAGGCTTCCAAAGGGCAGGATCCATTAAGGATCGATAAGTTTTTAATGAATTTTATTGAAAACGCCACCCGAAATAAAATTCAACAGGCCGCAAGGGATGGAAATGTATGGGTAAACGGTGCAACGGTAAAACAAAATTACAAGGTAAAGGCAGGTGACCATATCCGGGTCATGTTTGCGCATCCTCCCCACGAAAATTTACTTATACCGGAGAACATACCTTTGGACATTGTATATGAAGACGATGTGCTTTTGGTGGTAAATAAACCAGCAGGGATGGTTGTGCATCCTGGCCATGGAAATTATTCGGGAACCTTGATCAATGCCTTGATCTATCATTTTGAAAATTTGCCAAAGAACAGTGATGAACGTCCCGGACTTGTGCACCGGATAGATAAGGATACCTCTGGCCTGTTGGTCGTGGCAAAAACAGAAGCTGCAATGACCCATTTGGCCAAACAGTTTTTCGATAAAACCAGCGAACGCGAGTACATAGCATTGGTATGGGGAAATGTGGAGGAGGAAACAGGTACCATTGAGGGCCATATAGGCAGGAATCCTAAAAACAGATTGCAGATGCATGTGTTTCCGGAAGGGGAGCAGGGCAAGGAGGCGGTTACCCACTACAGGGTACTGGAGCGCTATGGATATGTAACCTTGCTTTCCTGTACCTTGGAAACAGGAAGAACACATCAGATTCGGGTGCATCTTAAACACATTGGCCATACCTTGTTCAACGATGAGCGGTATGGAGGGGAAAAAGTTTTAAAGGGAACCACCTTTACTAAATACAAGCAATTTGTGGATAATGCCTTTAAAATTCTACCCAGGCAGGCACTGCATGCGAAGACCTTGGGGTTTGTGCATCCCACTTCCGGGAATTTTATGAGGTTCGATTCCGAAATACCGGAGGATATGGCCAACTGCATTGAAAAATGGAAGCACTACGCCAAGCACAGTCAAGCTGAATAGGTTTCGTTTATACCAATATTGATAACAAGATTTTAAAGGGCTAGGTAATTTAAGGTACAGCCATTATTTTTGACCTAATTCTTAACAATATTCCAACGAGTATGAAAATAGTGATATCACCTGCAAAATCTTTGGATTTTGAAAGCCCATTACCCACTAAGGAATTTTCCCAGCCTTATTTTATCAAAGAGGCGGAACAGTTGAACAAGGTTTTGGCAAAAAAGAATCCAAAGGCCCTGTCAAAATTAATGGGCATTTCGGCCAATCTCGCTGAACTGAACTGGGAAAGGAACCAGCAGTTCACTGTTCCCTTTACAGAAGAAAATGCGAGGCCCGCGATTTATGCTTTTAACGGGGATGTTTACCAAGGCCTCGATGCCTATACCTTGGCACCCAACACCTTGGAAAACCTTCAGGGGAAGCTAAGGATATTATCGGGATTGTACGGCGTTTTGAAACCCTTGGACCTTATGCAGCCCTACAGGTTGGAAATGGGAACCCAATTAAAGATAGGACGTAAAAAGAATCTGTACGAATTTTGGAAAAAGCAAATTACCGATTATCTAAATTCAGAATTGCAGGACAAGGAGCTTTTTCTTAACCTGGCAAGCAATGAATATTTTAATGCAGTGGACGAAAAGCACCTTAAGGTACCTGTAATTACCCCAATATTCAAGGATTGGAAGAATGATAATTTAAAGATAATAAGTTTTTTCGCCAAAAAAGCTAGGGGTTCCATGGTGCGTTATATTTTGGATACCGATGCCAAAACCTTGGACGATGTTATGAGGTTTGACAGAGATGGATATCTGTACAGTAAGGAACATACCCTGAAGGAAAATCAACCCGTGTTTATCCGATAGAATATTTCTGAAAAAAAAGCGTTATTTTCAAATAAGTACTACTGCTTAATTGGGATTGATATGAAACGACTCGCTTTATTGTTTTTGATTGTTACTGTGTTTATTGGTTGTACGGATAGGGATGATGACCTGGAAGGAGTGAACATCAGGATTAAAAATGAAAGCAGTGTTACTTTTGATACCGTACAGGTAGGAAGTGACGATATGATTCATGAAAATATAGCACCGGAAGAATATTCCGGTTATCTGGAATATGAGACTGCTTATTCCTATGCCTACATTAATATAATGGTAGCTGGGGAGACTTACGTTTTGCAGCCTATAGATTTCGTAGGTGAAACACCACTGGAAAATGGATTTTACACCTACGTGTTAAATCTTTCAGAGGAGGGCGACGTTATCCTGAGCTTTATGGAGGATTAACCTGCCATAAGATTTTGTCATTATTTTTTTTTGTCAGGACTTATTTTTTCTTCCACATTGGGTCTTTTCTTAATTTTTCGTTTGCGTCTTGTGCCATATGTGCCGTTAATAATTTTTCCTCTTTTCGATTTTTTATCACCTTTTCCCATTTTCTCTGTATTTTATCTTTTTTAAAGTTAATTTATTAATACCTTATTGGCAAGTTTCAAATGGAAACAGTTTTGATCCATGATTTTTATTTGTAACAAATTTATTGAAAGATTTACTTTTAACATATTGGCGACCTAGCCCTAATATGCTAAGTTTGCACTATTATAAAATTATGTTAAATTGAGCAATTCCAAAAACGTAATAGGTTGAAAATAAAAAAGGTATTAGTAGCAAATAGGGGAGAGATAGCAATACGTATATTCAGGGCATGTGTTGAAATAGGAATTAAAACAGTAGGGGTATATACTTACGAAGACCGATATTCCCTACACCGATATAAGGCCGATGAAAGTTATCAAATAGGAGAGGACACAGAGCCCTTGAAACCCTACTTGGATATGGACGCCCTTATCAAGGTTGCAAAGGACAATAACGTGGACGCCATACATCCAGGATATGGTTTTCTTTCCGAAAATGCCAAATTTGCCCAAAAATGTGACGACAACGGTATTATTTTCGTTGGCCCTAAGGTGGCAGTCCTAAAGGCATTGGGCGATAAGATAACGGCCAAGGATGTTGCTGTTGCCAATAATATACCTATTATTAGAAGTAGTGATAAGGATTTGACCACTATTGATATTGCACTTTCAGAAGCAAAGGAAATAGGTTATCCATTAATGCTTAAAGCCGCTTCCGGGGGTGGTGGTCGCGGAATGAGGGTGATCCGTACGGAAGATGAACTTAAAAAAGGATTTCCAGAGGCCAAGAGGGAATCCCTGAATGCATTTGGCGACGATACTGTTTTCCTTGAGAAATTTGTGGAAAACCCCAAGCATATAGAAATTCAGATCGTTGCGGATACCCACGGTAATATTGTGCACTTATATGAGCGCGATTGTTCGGTGCAACGCCGTTACCAGAAGGTAATAGAGTTTGCTCCTTCCATTGGTCTGCCACAGGAGACAAAAAATAATTTATACAAGTATGCTATCGACATTTGTAGAGCCGTTGATTATAACAATATAGGAACGGTAGAATTTTTGGTGGATGATGACGGTAGTATCTATTTTATTGAAGTAAACCCACGAATTCAGGTTGAGCATACGGTGACCGAAATGATTACCAATATAGACCTGGTCAAGGCCCAACTGTTTATAGCGGGTGGGTATAAGCTTTCCGATAAGCAAATTAAGATCCAAGACCAAGCTTCCGTAGTGGTTACGGGCTATGCATTGCAATGTAGGATAACCACCGAGGACCCAGGTAATGATTTTAAGCCGGATTATGGCGTTGTTACTACTTATAGGAGTGCCTCCGGATTGGGTATTAGGCTGGATGCCGGTAGTATTTATCAGGGGGTGGCCATATCTCCCTTTTTCGATTCCATGCTGGTCAAGGTATCGGCAATTAGTAGAACTTTGGACGGCTCGTGTAGAAAAATGCGCAGGGCATTGGCTGAATTTCGAATCCGTGGAGTTAAGACAAATATGGCCTTCCTGGACAACATCTTGAAGCATCCTACTTTTAGGGAAGGCAAGGTGACCGTTAATTTTATTAAGAATGAACCAGAACTCTTCAAGTTTGTGGAACCAAGGAACCGAGCCAATAAATTGGTCGAGTTTCTGGGGGAAACTATTGTAAACGGTAATCCCGATGTCAAGAAATTGGATAAGGATCATATTTTTTCCAAACCGAAAGTTCCTTCCTTTCCCAAATTGGAAGGTTTTCCAAAGGGCACAAAGGATCTGTTGACGGAATTGGGCCCTGAACAATTTGCACAATGGCTGAAGAATGAAAAAAAGGTCCATTTTACCGATACTACCATGCGCGATGCCCATCAAAGTTTGCTGGCCACGCGTATGCGAACAATAGATATGTTAAAAGTGGCCGAGGGCTATGCCAAGAACCACCCAGAGATATTTAGTATGGAAGTTTGGGGAGGGGCCACCTTTGACGTCTGCCTTCGTTTTCTACAGGAAAATCCATGGGAGCGGTTGGAACTATTGCGTAAAGCGATGCCCAATGTACTATTGCAGATGTTGATCAGGGGTTCCAACGGAGTTGGTTATACCGCTTATCCGGATAATTTGATAGAGCGGTTTGTAGAGGAGTCCTTTAAGTCTGGAGTAGATGTATTTCGAATATTTGATTCGCTCAACTGGATGAAATCCCTTGCCCCATGTATTGAATATGTACGAACCAAGACTGCCGGCCTGGCCGAAGGCTCCATTTGTTATACCGGGGACATTTTAGACCCTACAAAAACGAAGTACGACCTAAAGTATTACGTGCAATTAGCCAAGGATATTGAAAATGCGGGTGCCCATATTTTGGGAGTAAAGGATATGGCAGGTTTGCTAAAACCCTATGCCGCTTATGAATTGATTTCTGCTTTAAAATCGGAAATCAACATCCCTATTCATTTGCATACCCACGATACCTCCTCTACCCAATCGGCCATGTACCTTAAAGCTATAGAGGCCGGCGTGGATGTAGTGGATGTTGCCCTGGGCGGATTGTCCGGGCTTACTTCCCAGCCCAATTTCAATTCGGTGGTGGAGATGTTGCGTTTTAACGAGCGTCAGAATATTTTAAATACCGATAAATTGGCCGAGTATTCCAATTATTGGGAAACGGTCCGTAATTACTATTATACCTTTGAATCCGGATTGAAGTCGGGTACCGGAGAGGTATACAATCATGAAATACCTGGCGGACAGTACTCCAACCTAAAAGGGCAGGCCATAGCTTTGGGATTGGAAGACAAATTTCCCGAGGTAACCAAAATGTACGGTGAAGTAAATAAACTGTTCGGGGATATTGTTAAAGTAACCCCTAGTTCCAAAGTGGTAGGGGATATGGCACAATATATGATCAGTAACGGACTTACGGCAGAGGACGTTCTTGAAAGAGGGGATAGCATTAACTTTCCACAATCTGTTATAGGGTTCTTTAAAGGGGATCTGGGCCAACCTGTTGGTGGTTTCCCCACTAAGCTACAGAAAATTGTTCTGAAGGATGAAAAACCGTTTACGGATAGGCCCAATGCACATTTGGAGCCTATAGATTTTGATAAGGAATTTAATGCCTTCAAAAGAAAATTCAGTTCAGGAATGGGACGCGAGCTACTTATAACCGATTTCCTTTCCTATAAATTATATCCAAAAGTTTTCACGGACGCCTATAACCACCATGTAAAATATGGCAATGTGGTTAATATCCCGACCAAGAATTTCTTTTATGGGATGGAAATAGGGGAAGAGATCATTGTGGAGCTGGACAGGGGTAAAAACATACTGGTTTCCCTTATGCTCAAGGGAGAACCCGATGAGGCAGGAAATGTTAGTATATACTTCAAGGTAAACGGTCAATTGCGAAACGTAATTGTTAAGGATAAATCCGTTAAGGTAGACAAGGTAGAAAATGTTAAGGCGGATTCTTCAGACCCTAAGCAGATAGGTGCCCCTTTGCAGGGATTGTTATCCAGTGTATTGGTAAAGAAGAACCAAGAGGTAAAAAAGAACCAACCCTTGTTTGTTATTGAAGCCATGAAAATGGAAACAACCGTTACTGCCACGGAAGAGGGTATTGTGGATAGGGTGCAATTAAGTGGTGGTTCCCTGGTAAATTCCGAAGATTTGGTGGTGGTGTTAAAATAATTGGCATTGCACAATACATAATGTAGTTGCAGGGAACTTGCCAATATTTGGGCATATCCCTGCAACTTTTGTTTTAGACGCATTACCTTTGTAAGGACAAAGCTCTTTAAATACATGAAGTCTTCCAATATGTTCTTACATACACATCCGTACGAGCCCTTTATATTCGAGGATGCCACCAAGCTAATAGTAGGGACCCTACCGCCGCCCAGATTTACTACGGGTGATTTAAAGGAGGGGGACGTTGATTTCTGCTACGGTAGTCGGGATGGCCAATTGTGGCCCATATTGGATCGAATTTTCGGACTTAATTTGGATTTTGAAACTACGGAAAGGGCCATAGGGCAGCGTGTGGATTTTCTNAAGGAACGAAAAATAGGGATTTGTGATATAGTACAAAGTGCAGAACGTTCCAAGATCGATGCTTCGGATCTGGGGATGGAAAACATTGTATTAAGGGATATGTTGGCTTATATTCAACAATGTCCCAAAGTGGATACCTTATTGTTTACAGGGGGAAATAGTAAAAATGGTCCTGAGTATTTTTTTAGAAAGTATCTCAAGGAACATGACATTGGCCTGGAATTGGTTTCTGCGGAGGTGCCCCGTGTACATCGCTTTGTTCTTCCCTTTGCCAAGTTGGATAATTCTTGGAAAAAGAGGGGAAAGACTATGGTACGCAGGGAGAGAATAATTAAAACAGTGTCCTTAACAGCACCTTCGGGAGCTGCCAATAGGGCGGTTGGAAGCTTGGAGAAATATAAAAGGATAAAAGACAAGAACCCTGAATTCAATACGATCGATTTCAGGGNCTTACAGTATAGGGAATTTTTCTAAAAGTATCTTACAGTACTTCAGTACATATGCAGACATATAATTATTGGCGTTTGTTGAGCCTATTTTTTATGGTTTCTTTTTTTAGTATCTACATTGGAGTTCCCAGAGGGATTGTTAGGATAGGATTATTGCACTTTTCCTTTAAATTTTCCTTATTGTTTTTAATTCCCATTCCTATTAAGTTTTATGGTTTATCCCAACTTAAAAACAATTTGCAAAATGCAGTTACAGCCAAATTAAACCTTTGTAAGGGAATGTTAGGCGGGCGAAATGGGTTTGAATAAATGGATTTCNGTAAAAGCAGGAATCCATATATCCTTCATAAANTTACCTTTTTAAGGCTTTTAAGACCAATATCCTAATGAGTAGAACAAACGGAAACCCATGTAAAAGAACATCGAACCAGTCCATGGGTCCCATTCCCGTTGCACCACCGGATATCCATTTCAATTTGCCCAGAATATGGGGTTCAGGAAAATAAGGAGCCAAGCCAAGGGTTAGNCACAAGAGCAGNATTATTTTCCAATTATTGATAATCTCCATTGTTGTAATTTATTTTTGGATTCCCTTTACGAACTCCCCAANTTTATCTACCCCTTTTTGTGTCAGAAATTTAATAAATGCCGATCCAATTATGGCTCCCTTGGCATGTTTGGTGGCCTGTTGAAAGGTCTCTGAATTGCTTATGCCAAAACCAACAATCTGTGGGTTCTTCAACCTCATATCCGAAATGCGCTCAAAGTAGGCTTCTTGATTGTTTCCGAAACCATCTTGGGAACCGGTAACACTTGCAGAACTTACCATATAAATGAACCCGTCCGAAGCAGCATCGATTTGACGGATACGGTCATCACTGGTTTGTGGGGTTATCAAGAAAATATTCACAAGACCATATTTTTTAAAAATGGCTTCGTAATTTTCCTGATACACATCCAAAGGCAGATCGGGCAGAATAAGTCCGTCTATTCCTATTTCCTGACATTTTTCGCAAAATTCCTCAACGCCATATTGAAGAACGGGATTGAAATATCCCATAAGGATCAAGGGTATGGAAACCGATTTGCGGATATCTTTTAGCTGTTGAAACAATAGCGAGGTGGTCATGCCATTCTTCAGTGCCTGGGTAGAACTGGCCTGAATGGTTGGGCCATCGGCCAAGGGATCGCTGAAGGGCAATCCGATCTCAATCATATCCACACCATTTTTTTCCAGATCTTGAATTATTTTTACCGTATCGTTCAATGTGGGGTAGCCCGCGGTAAAATATAGGGACAATATTTTCTTGCCTTCTTGTAATTTTTGATGTATTCTGTTCATTCTAAAATTATTTTTTGCATTGTCACTAGGGTGGCAATGTACATATAGCTTACAGTTTGAAATATTTTATATAGGTATCCAAATCCTTATCCCCGCGCCCCGATAGATTAAAGACCACTACCTCCTCTGGTCGGAATTTTCTGGTTTCCAAGATGGCAAACGCATGTGAGGACTCAATAGCAGGGATAATCCCTTCCAACTTGGACAATACCATTCCCGCCTGCATGGCCTCATCGTCCGTTACCGCAATAAATTCTGCCCTGCCGGTTTTGTATAGATGTGCGTGCATGGGGCCAACCCCTGGATAATCGAGTCCCGCAGAAATGGAGTAGGGTTCCGTAATCTGCCCATCGGCAGTTTGCATCAATAAAGTTTTGCAACCATGGATGATCCCCATTTTCCCAAGAACGGAGGTGGCGGCACTTTCGCCGCTATCCACGCCCAGTCCTGCCGCTTCTACAGCAATAATGCCCACTTCCTTTTCATGAAGGAAATGGTAGAAGGTACCGGCCGCATTGCTTCCCCCACCAATACAGGCCACTACGTAATCCGGGTTTTCCCTGCCTTCCTTTTCTTTTAATTGCCATTTTATTTCTTCGGAAATAACGGATTGAAATCTGGTAACCATATCCGGGTAGGGATGTGGTCCTATGGCCGATCCAATTATGTAATGGGTATCCACGGGGTTATTGATCCAATCCCTAATGGCCTCATTGGTAGCATCCTTTAGCGTTCTACTTCCGGAAAGGGCAGGTCGTACTTTGGCTCCCAGCATTTTCATACGAGCAACATTGGGAGCCTGCCTGGCAATATCTATCTCGCCCATATACACAATGCACTCCATTCCCATAAGGGCGCATACCGTGGCCGTTGCTACGCCATGCTGGCCTGCACCTGTTTCGGCAATGATCCTTGTCTTGCCAAGTCGCTTGGCCATTAAGATCTGTCCGATGGTATTGTTTACTTTATGGGCGCCGGTATGATTGAGGTCTTCGCGCTTTAAATATACTTTGGTGTTGTACTTTTCGGACAACCTTTTTGCAAAATAAAGGGGCGAAGGTCTACCTACATAATCCTTCAATAATTGATCAAATTCCTTTTTAAAGGAGGGTTCCGCCATTATTTTTAGATACTGCTGTCTAAGGTTTTCAACATTTGGATAGAGCATTTCCGGAATAAAAGCTCCTCCAAATTCACCATAATAACCCTTTTCGTCTACGTTGTAATTCATGTTTTTATAGTATAGTATTCAGTACTGAGTATTGGTTACCCATTGCCCAGTACTTCTTTAAATTCCTTCAATTTTTTAATATCCTTTAATCCTGGTTCCGATTCAAATTTACTATTGACATCAATGGCATGGCAATATTTTGATTCCGGCCTTTGTTGAAATTCCCTTATTTTTTCAACCTCCTCCAATCCAATGCCACCACTTAAAAAATAGGGTTTGGTAGAGGGATAGTTCTTTAGCACTTCCCAGCTGAAGGTAAATCCATTTCCACCAGGTAATTTGCCTTTGGTGTCGAAAAGAAAAAAATCGCATATCTCCTCGTAGGGAGTTAAAACACCAAAATCAAAATCGTCCTTAATAGAAAACACTTTTATGATTTTTAGGCTTGCCGTACCTATAGCATTTGTACGGTCTATATTGGCTATTTTGAGCTTCCTACAAAATTCCGGGTTTTCCTTACCGTGCAATTGAACGGCATCCAAACTATAGGTTTCAATTTTTTCCAAGACTTCCTCAATAGTGGCATCAACAAAAACACCTACTTTTTCAATGGAAGGTGGTAATTGGGGGATGTTTCCTTTAAAAAATCTTTTGGAGGGTTCCCAAAATATAAAACCCAGATAATCCGGATGAAGGGTGGCCACTTCCTGGGTATTCAATTTCATTCCACACACTTTCAGTTTCATGGCCATGCTGTTACTTAATCGATTTAATAAATTGTAGGGCGCTCTCTCCTGGGTTATCTGTTTTCATAAAATTCTCCCCAATAAGGAACCCTTGATATCCGTAAGGTTGTAATTCTTGTATGGCTTCAACGGAACTTATGCCGCTCTCGGAAACCTTCACAAAATCGTCCGGGATTAATTTGGATAGGGTTTTACTGGTTTCCAGGCTTACTTCAAAAGTCTTTAAATTCCGATTGTTCACTCCCAACATGTCCAAACTGGGCATAATGGACTTTTGTAGTTCTTCTTCGTTGTGAACTTCCAACAATACATCCAATTGCAATTGTTTGGCCAATTCGGATAGAGTTTTAATTTCCTTCCTGCTCAATATGGCCGCAATCAACAATATCACATCTGCACCATGGGCCTTGGCCTCCAATATTTGATATTGGTCTATGATAAATTCTTTGCGAAGCAATGGCATTTGTACGGATGCCCTGGCCAATAATAGATCGTCCAAGGATCCGCCAAAATATTTTCCATCCGTTAAAACCGACATGCCACAGGCGCCGGCTTTTTCATAGCCGACCGCTACATCGGAGACACTGTTGTTTTGGTTGATGACCGATTTGGAAGGGGAGCGCCTTTTGTGTTCCGCGATTATCCCAGTATTGCTATTTCTNAAGGTATTTGCCAAAGAAACTGTAGGTCTGTTGAACAATATGGAAGCTTCCAATTGGGCAACCGGAATAATCGATTTTTTTAGATCCACTTCCTTTCTCTTATCCAAAACTATTTTGTCCAGTATATTCATAGGTACTGTAAGGCCCGCTTGTGCAAGGCCCTTTATTTATTATTTTTTATTGACTTAAGGCCTGTAATTTTTTTAATGCAGCCAACCCTCTTCCGCTGACCAGGGATTCTTTGGCTTCCTCAAAGCCTTCCCTAGGGCTTATTCCCTTAACAGTGGCAATGGCAATTCCAGCATTGGCACAGACCACATTATTTTGCGGTGCAGTACCTTTTCCCTGTAGTACATTAAGAAAAACCTGGGCAGATTCTTCTATACTATCTCCTCCCGCAATATCCAATGCGGAGATGGTTTCAACACCAAAATCCGAAGGCTTTAACATTCCCTCCGATTTGTTGGTAATTGTTTTGGTATTACCTGTCAATGAAATTTCGTCGTAACCATCCAAGGCATGAAGGACTGTAAAGTTTTTATCGGTCTTTTGGTATAGATAACCGTACATCCTGGCAAGTTCCAAATTAAATACGCCGACCATTTGATTTTTGGGGAAGGCCGGGTTCACCATTGGGCCCAACATATTAAAGAAGGTTTTAACTCCCAATTCCCTGCGTATAGGGGCTACATTTTTCATGGCCGGGTGAAATAAGGGGGCATGTAATACACAGATACCTGCCTCGTCTATACATTTTTCAAGAAATCCGGCCTCATTACTGAATTTAATACCCAAAAACTCCATGACATTGCTACTGCCACATTTTGAGGATACTCCATAGTTGCCGTGTTTGGTTACCTTAACACCGGCTCCGGCCGTTACAAAGCTGGCCAAGGTGGAAATATTGAAGGTGTCTTTCCCATCGCCTCCGGTACCACATAGATCTATGGGGTTGTATTGNGATAGATCCACCGCCAAACAAAGTTCCAATAAGGCGTCCCTAAAGCCTTCCAACTCCTCTATGGTGACGCTACGCATCATATAAACGGTTAAAAAAGCGGCAATCTGGCTTGTATTGTAATCTCCTTTGGCAATATTGACCAAAACCTGTTTTGCATCCTCTTTTGGAAGTACATCGTGATTGATCAGTTTGTTTAGAATATCTTTCATTATTTCTATGGTGTTGAGATATAAGTACCATGTACTTGGAATTCTCTGTTACTATATGTTGTTATTGTTGGGTGCGATAAGGAAAATTAATAGTTGATACTCATTAATTACTTCTAGTTTTTTACCCAATTCTCCAATATTTTCTTCCCATGGGGGGTCAATACGGATTCGGGGTGAAATTGTACGGCACATACATTATATACCTTATGGCGTAAAGACATGACCTGTCCATTTTCATCAAAGGAGGTGGCTACCAACACTTCTGGTAGTGCAGGGTCCACTACCCACGAATGATAGCGCCCCACCTCTATTTCTTTAGGCAATCCTTTAAAAAGGATATCGTCTTTTACAATATTTATTTTGGTAGCTATTCCGTGATAGACCTGGTCTATATTGACCAAAGACCCTCCGAAAACTTCAGCTATAGCTTGCTGTCCAAGGCATACACCAAAGATACTTTTTGTTGGTGCATACTTTGAAATGATTGCTTTCAGCAAACCGGCCTCATCGGGTATTCCAGGCCCTGGGGAAAGAACGATCTTGTCAAAGGCTTCGATTTCCTCAAGATCAATTTGGTCATTTCTTTTGACGGTTACACTGCAATCCAAATCCTCCAAATAGTGGACCAGGTTATAAGTAAAACTGTCGTAATTGTCTATAACCAATATGGAGGTTCCCTGGAGATTGGTCGAGGGGTTGGTATTCGCTATTTTGTCTGTCTTCTGTTTCATACTATTGTTGTCCACTTTGGAACATCTTAAATGGTTCTTGCATTTTCCTAAACAATAAAGTTCAAGGCAAATTTGATGGGAGTTTTTTTATATGGTTTCCGCTATTTCCAAGGCTTTGGTCAGAGCCCCCAATTTATTGTAAGTCTCCTGTAGTTCATTTTCTGGATTTGAAGCTGCTACCAAACCGGCTCCGGCCTGGTAGTGCAATTGATGATTTTTACTTAAGAAGGTACGGATCATAATTGCATGGTTGAAGTTCCCGTTGAAATCCATAAACCCAATGGCCCCACCGTAATAGCCCCTACTTGTTTTTTCGTATTTCTCAATGAGTTGCATGGCCATGTGTTTGGGGGCACCGCTTAGGGTACCCGCAGGAAAGGTGTCGGCGACAACTTTCATGGTAGGGATGTTCTTTTTCTTTAGTCCCGTTACTTTGGAGACCAAATGTATTACGTGTGAAAAGAATTGTACTTCCCTGTAATTTTCCACTTTAACCATAGTGCCGTTTCGGCTCAAGTCGTTTCTTGCCAGATCAACCAGCATAACGTGTTCACTGTTCTCCTTGTCATCTATTTTTAATTTTTTGGCCAATTCGGCATCCTGTTCATCATTCCCTGTTCTTTTGAAGGTCCCTGCAATTGGATGAATTTCGGCTTTGCCATCTTTTACTATTAATTGGGCTTCTGGAGAACTTCCGAAAATTTTGAAATCCCCATAGTCAAAATAAAATAAATAGGGAGAAGGGTTTATGGACCTGAGCGCCCTATAGACGTTAAATTCGTCGCCCTTAAATTCCTGCGAGAACCTTCTGGACAATACCAATTGAAAAACATCGCCCCTATTGCAATGCTTTTTTGCCAGCTCCACGTGCTGTTTGTATTCCTCATCCTTTAGATTGGAAATGGGGCTTCCTTCTTTGGAGAAATTGTAGGAGGCAAAGTTTTTGGCGTTGAGGATCTGTTCTATTTCCCCAATGTTATTTTGGGATTCATAACAGTGCGCAAAAATATAAGCTTCGTTTTTAAAATGGTTAATGGCCACTATATTTTGATAAATGGCGTAATAGATATCNGGAATGGAGATACTGTTATTTTTCTTGGAAATGTCTATGTCCTCAAAATACTTTACGGCGTCATAGGCCATATACCCGAACAGGCCATTGTTGATAAATTTAAAGTTGTTGTTTTGGGAATCAAATTTTTGACCAAAATCATGTAAAATACTTGGGATGTCCGTTTGTTCGCCCACACTGATCTCTTCTATGGACCCATCTGGAAATTGTTTCGTAATGGTTTCGTTTTCCACTTTTATGGAAGCAATGGGATTGCAGCAGATATAGGAAAAACTATTGTCGTTGGCATGATAGTCACTACTTTCCAACAGGATACTGTTGGGGAAACGATCCCTTATTTTTAAATAGACACTTACGGGGGTAATGGTGTCCGCAAGTATTTTTTTATGATGTGATATTAGCTGGTATTTCATGTTTGTTCTTTTAATTGCTACTCTCTGCCAATGGGTTCTTTAATTTCTATGATAAACGAAAAAAAGGCTTGTCGTGATGACAAGCCTTTTATATAGTTATACTACAATGATGCTTTGCTCACGATGTTTTTCGTAAGTTGCTCCACCACCAAGTATTTGATACCATGTTCTTCATTGAATGCCAAATATAAGAAGGAATTTTAAATTTACAAACCTGTGTTACGTAAAAAATAAAAAACCCCACAATTGTGAGGTTTTAAAAATCTTGAATTGGTTGGGTTTAGAATACCAAATCCACTACCAGATCAAATTCGTCATAAATGGTTTTGTCCCCTAAATTATCAAAGAAACTACCAGATCCGTACTTCACGTCATATAACGAACGGTCTACCTTCATTGTGGCAGTGGCCTTGTTTCCATAGACGGAAATATCGAAGGTAACGGGATTGGTTTTCCCCTTTATGGTAAGGTCTCCGGTTACTTCATAGGAGTTTTTTCCGGTGGACTTTACGGTAGTGAAGACCAATTTGGAGGTAGGATGTGCCTCAACTCCGAAAAAATCATCGGATTTCAAGTGATTTTCCAACTTTCCCTTGTATTCCCCCTGCAGGTCGTTTGAAACCAAAGTTGGCATATCCACTACAAATTCGCCCCCGGTTAATTTATCACCGTCAAATATTAAGGAGCCTTCTTTTAGGGCAATGGTTCCATGGTGGGAACCGGTAACCTTATATCCTTTCCAAGTTACGGTGCTTTCCGATGTTTTAACTTGTTTAACTTCGTTATCCACAGGAGTGGATGCAAGGGCGGTTAAACCTGTAAATACGGACAATACTAAACTCAATGCATTTTTTTTCATAGTTTCAATTTTAGATAATGTTTGTTAATGTTACTGTTTATATATGTGTAATTAAATTTTCTTTGGCTTTGCGCACTTTTTTGTAATGTTGTGTTTTATCCTCCTCGGACCTATAGCCCACGGCGATTAGAACTGCTGCGTTAAGTCCTTTCCCTTTAAGTCCAAGGATTTCATTGAATTGGGCATTGTCAAAACCCTCCATAGGACAGGTGTCTATTTTAAGGTCTGCTGCCGCCGATAAAAGGTTGCCCAGGGCGATATAGGTCTGTCTTGCCGTCCAGGTGGCTTTTGCGGATTCGGATAATGGCATTAATTTGGATTTCATAAAATCTGAATAAGCTTGTAGATCATTGGACGGAATACCACGTGTTTCACTTACATTGTCCAAGTAATCATCTACCAATTCTTCCCCAAAAGTAGACTGGTTGGCCAGTACTATTAAGTGGGAGGCTTCGGTTATTTGTGACTGTCCCCAAGCTGCTGGCTGTAATTTTTTTCTCAATGCAGCATCTTCTATAACCAGTATCTCGTAGGGCTGTAATCCGTAAGAAGATGCACTAAGGGAGGTGGCCTCCAGTAAGTTGTCTAAATCTTTTTGCGACACTTTTTTGGAAGCATCGAATTTTTTGGTGGCATAACGCCAGTTCAAATTTTTGATATAGGAATTCATATTTTGAATTTTATAATTATTTATACTTGCTTTTAAAATTTGTCCAGTAGGGCATTTAATGTGGTTAAATCCTCCACTGTAAAGTTTTTTAATAATTTTTTTTCTGCCTCTTTCATGGCAAAATCCATTTCAGTCAATGCGGTTTCGCCTTGGACAGTGATATTTATTTCCACCTTTCTACGATTGCTGGGACACACCATGCGGTCTACATACCCCTTTAAGATCAACTTGTCCACCAATCTAGTGGTGTTGCTCATTTTGGTTACCATCCTTTCGTTCAAGGTGGAAAGATTGGCGGGTCTGCCCTTTTGTCCCCTTAAAATTCTCAGCACATTAAATTGCTGAAGGGAGACACCATGTGGTTTAAGTGCTGTGGTCATGATTTCATTAATCTTGCTTTCCACTAGACTTAAATGTATGAGGGTCCTGCTCGCTAAAGGAATTTGTTTCTCGGTTTTAATTATTTTTTCTACATTCATGTTGTTACAACAATTGTATATACAAATGTATGATTTTAATGCTGNATTCCAACAATGCCGTTGCCAAAAATTTGTTAAAAATTTAATTTGTTATTGAAGGTGCAACAATGGCCTGGTTTATTGGGGCTGTCTGCTTCATTATATATTTGACCTTAATTATTGGATGAATTTTTATAAAACATTATTTTTGGGGTTTAAATAATAAAACAAATGGCAGATTTATCACAAGAGGAATGGAGTGCACAATTGGAAAGCGACGGGAATGCTTTCATATTGGACGTTAGGACTCCGGAAGAGGTGGAGGACGGTTACATCCCTAACGCTACCAATATTGATATTTATATGGGACAGGAGTTCGTGGCCGAATTGGAGAAATTGGATAAAACAAAAAACTATTACGTTTATTGTAGATCTGGCCAAAGAAGCGGTCAGGCCTGTGCCATTATGAACAAGCTTGGTTTTGAAAACGCCTACAATTTGGAAGGTGGATTTATGAATTGGGAAGGTGAGATCGTAGAGTAAGCTACTTGTAAAACCATTCTTTTTGGTGAAGTACCTGGAAGAATCCCAGTAGTGCGTACCCGTTCCCATAGTAACCTTAAGGTCTAGTAGTTATTCTATACATTGGTTTATGCGGGAAGATCTTTTGCATTTTATTTGGAAGTACAAAAAACTTCAGCTGGAAAGTTTGGTAGGGTCCAAAAGCGAAAACATCCAAATATTGGAGGTAGGATCGCACAACCTACTGGCCGGCCCCGATTTTTTTAACGCCAAGATTATAATAGATGGTCAGTTGTGGGCGGGTACGGTTGAAATGCATATTAAATCTTCCGATTGGTATGCCCACAATCACGAAATAGATCCCCATTACCAAAATGTAATACTACATGTAGTTTGGGAGCACGATTGTGATGTTTTCAGGAGCGATAGCACTATAATTCCAACCTTGGTGCTCAAGGATTATATATCGTTGGATATTCTAAGGGAGTACCAAAAATTGTTCTCCCGGAAAAATAGCTCCTTTATAAATTGTGGAAGTGAGATTGGCCATATTTCCGATTTTGTTTTACAGCATTGGTTGGAGGTGCTCTTTTTTGAGCGTTTGGAAAGGAAAACCGATTTGGTTTCCCAACTTTTAATAGACTCCAACAACGATTGGGAGCGTGTATTTTTTGTATTGCTTTCCAAAAATTTTGGACTAAAAATAAATAGTGGGCCCTTTTTTGAAATTGCCAGTAGGCTGCCTTACCCTGTGGTGCGCAAAATACAAGCCAATACACTGCAATTGGAAAGTTTGCTCTTCGGGTTTGCCGGATTTTTGGACAATGATATCATCGGTGATAATTATTATGATAGCTTACAAAGGGAGTATGCTTTTCTTATGGCCAAGTTCGATTTCCTGGATCCACCATATCAAAAACCAGAGTTCTTTAAACTGCGCCCTTCCAATTTCCCGACTATACGACTTTCCCAATTGGCCAATTTGTATGCGTTGCACCAAAACCTGTTCAGNAGGGTTGTAAATGCCAAAAGTGTTGGGGAAATCTATTCGGTTTTCAATGTTTCTGCCAGTAAATATTGGGACANCCATTATAACTTTGGAAAAATCTCCAAGAGCAATGGCAAGAAACTAAATAGGAAGTTTGTGGATTTATTAATTGTCAATACCGTTCTTCCTATAAAATTAAGCTATGCAAAGCATATGGGAAGGGAGGTGCCCGAGGAGATATTACCTATTATTTCCAATATAGGCGCGGAAAGCAATAACGTTATTTCCAAGTTCAAGATGCTTAATTTGCAATTTCCGTCAGCCAAGGAGAGTCAGGCCGCTTTACAACTGTACAATGAGTATTGCATAAAAAATAAATGTTTGCAATGTGCTGTGGGCCATCAATTATTGAATAGAAAACCTTAATTTTAAGGCATGAACATTTTCTACAAAGTACTTTATTATTTTCAGAAAAGAGGATTTGAGGTTTGTAGGCGAATAGCTGAGCGTTTGGGCATACGTACCAGAGTGGTTCGTACATCCTTTATTTATCTTACTTTCGTTACCTTGGGCTTCGGCTTTGCCCTTTATTTGTTTATGGCCTTTTGGTTAAGGATAAAGGACTTGCTATACACCAAAAGAACCTCTGTTTTTGATCTTTAAGTATGATAAGACTTTTTCGCTCCCGAATGTATTTGGCGCTGACGCTATTGGTCATGGTCTTGTTGTTCGGAGTTTTTGGATATAGGTTCCTGTCCGACTATACTTGGATCGATGCCTTTTATATGACAATTATTACGGTAACTACCGTGGGTTTTTCAGAGGTAAGGCCTTTGGATGCCGAGGCAAAAATCTTTACCGTAATTTTAATAGTGACCAGTGTATTTATATTTGCATTTGCAATTTCAGTAATAACCGAATATATCCTAAGTCGAAATTCGCTTCAACTTTTAAAGAAAAAAAGGGTGAAAAATAAAATTAAGAATTTAAGTAACCACGTTATAATTTGCGGTTTTGGTCGCAATGGAAATCAGGCGGCAGAAAGGTTAAAGGCATACAATAGATCCTTTGTGGTCATAGAAAGAAATAGGGAAGTCATTGANAAATTCGAAGAAGGGATCTTGTTTATTGAAGGTGATGCCAATGAAGATGATACTTTGGAAGAAGCTGGGATAGATAGGGCGCAATACCTTATTACTGCCCTGCCCGATGATGCAGCAAACCTCTTTGTGGTGCTCTCGGCCAGACAATTGAACAAAAAACTGTTCATTATCAGCAGGGCTTCCCAATTAACTTCCGAAAAGAAATTGAGACTTGCGGGGGCGGACAAAGTGATTATGCCCGATAAGATAGGAGGGGATCATATGGCCTCCTTAGTAGTTATGCCCGATTTGATTACTTTCATGGATAAACTTTCAACCGAAGGCGAACATACCACCAACTTGGAAGAGGTGACCATAGAAAGTTTTATGGATAAAATTGACAATCATTCCCTGCGCGATCTGGATTTGAGAAAGAAGACAGGTTGTACAATCATTGGTTATATAGACCCAAATGGCAATTATATTATTAACCCAGAGGCCGATATAAAATTGCAGCCGCAGGGGAAGGTCATAGTTTTGGGCAGGCCCGAACAGATAAAAAAATTAAATGAGATGTTCCATATAGATTAAGTTATTAAACAATTATATTTGATTCCGAGCATTATTTTTAGGATATTGCCGGGATATTTGAAGCTAAACCAACTAAAATTAATCTTTTCAAGCTACTTATGAAGAAATATATATCTTCCATTTTTTTACTGTTTTCATTTGTGTTATTTTCACAAGAACTGGTTGTAAAGGAATCTATTTACAATCCTTCCAAGAACATCAATGACGGTGTTATAAAGCTGGAGGTTGACGGAGGTACCCCTCCATATCAGTATAAATGGAGTAATCAAAATACGGCATTGACTTCCAATCAGGCCACTAATTTGGTGGAAGGCCTTGCCTATACGGTTACCGTTACCGATGCAAAAGGGGTACAGGTTACTAAGGAGTTCAAGGTGCCGGCCGAAGCCATTACCGAATTTTTTAATGGGGTAATGACACCTGCCGTTAGTGCTTTGGGCTCTGTTCTTTTCTGGGACCCTTTTGCTGCCATCGGCATTTATGATCCTGTGGTATATGCCGATGTGAAACGTATTGGAATTCCAGGTTGGTCTCCAGAGTTGAAGGATAAATTTATTTTAAAGCAGTGGTTGAAGCCGGAAGGACAAAAAGTAAAAAAGGGGGATGATATTGCAATTATTTCCAAAAGTAATGGAACTACCGAAACAATAACCTCTCCCGTCAACGGAGTATTAAAGCATTTGGCCAAGGAGGGAGGAGTAATATACAATTCCGAGAACCTGGAGCACGTAATAGAGCAAGGGGCACATTTTTTGGCAGAGGTCAAATATGATGAACCAATAGTTATAACCCATCCAAATGGGGATCCACAGCAAAAGGCAATACCGTTTATTGTGATTTGGTTGGTTATTGGGGCTGTTTTTTTTACACTTAGAATGGGCTTTATCAATATAAGGGGCTTTAGGCATTCCATTGATTTGGCCAAGGGTAAATACGACGATCCGGATGCCCCAGGCCAGGTTACCCATTTTCAAGCGTTGGCAACTGCCGTTTCGGGTACGGTCGGACTTGGGAATATTGCCGGGGTAGGTGTGGCCGTTTCTTTGGGAGGCGCTGGTGCAACGTTTTGGATGATTGTATGTGGCTTGCTTGGGATGTCTTCCAAATTTGTGGAGTGTACTTTGGGGGTTAAGTACCGTAATATACTTCCGGACGGCCGGGTTTTTGGAGGTCCGATGAACTATTTGCGCTATGGCCTTGAGAAAAGGAATTTAAAGGGGGTTGGAAAAGTGCTTGCCGGTCTATTTGCGGTTTTGGCAGTGGGAGCTTCTTTTGGTGGTGGAAATATGTTCCAGGCCAATCAATCCTTTGAACAACTTTCCGGACAGTTTCCTGCTTTACAGGGCAATGGGTTTTATTTTGGAATAATTACAGCAATTTTGGTTGGTGTGGTAATAATTGGTGGAATTAATAGTATAGCCAATGTAACCGGGAGGGTAGTTCCTATCATGGCCTCCATTTATATTCTGGCCGCCCTTACGGTAATCATAATCAATATTCAAAATATAGGACCAGCCTTTGCGGCCATTGTGGAAGGTGCTTTTAGTCCCAGTGCGCTTAAAGGGGGGGTTATTGGAGTTTTGATCGTTGGCTTTCAGCGGGCGGCGTTCTCCAATGAAGCCGGAGTTGGTTCAGCGGCAATTGCACATAGTACGGCAAAGACTAACCATCCGCCCTCTGAAGGTTTTGTAGCCCTCTTGGAACCCTTTATAGATACGGTTGTGGTATGTACATTGACTGCCTTGGTTTTGATCTTTACAGGGATGCATGAAGTAGAGGGAATGGCAGGAGCCCAATTAACTTCGGATGCCTTTGGAAGTGTGCTTTCTTGGTTTCCATATGTTTTGGCCTTAGCAGTGTTCCTGTTTGCTTTTTCAACCATGATTTCTTGGTCATACTATGGGATGCGGGCTTGGACCTACCTTTTTGGGAAAAGTAAAAAAGTGGAATTTGTATATAAGATGTTATTCCTAGTATTTGTGGTGGTTGGAGCATCGGTGAGCTTGGGAGCGGTATTGGATTTTTCGGATATGATGATTTTGGCCATGTCCTTCCCGAATATTATTGGACTTTATCTGATGTCCGGTGAGGTGAAAAAGGATCTTGATGATTATTTGATAAAACTTAAGGCAAATCTGCTTTACAAAAAAAAGGGGAAGGCATAATTAAATACTTAGGATAATAAATACAAATCCCACCTTAAATTCCATCATAGGGAATAAGGTGGGATTTTTTAATTATTGATACCGTCGGAGGAACATTGCCCAAGATTTGGCTGGAGATTGAGGATGTGCCAACTTTTTAAATCTATTACATTTTTACTATATTTAGGTTATAACCAACCTGGATTCGGGGTGGGTGGCATTTTGAACTTAGCCGCTTTTGCAGCGATGCTTTTTATATAGGGATTTGTAATCCCCCCTATAGCATTATCCAAGAAATGTTAAAGTATTTTTAGGACAAAAAGTTTGAGTCGTGAACAGAGAATCGTTAAAATCCCATTTTAGGTTCAATAAGCAGGAACGAAACGGGATTTTCTTCTTACTGTTTCTCATCGTTATGTTCCAAATAGTGTATTTTATTTTTAAATGGTATCCTATAACTGAAAATACCAATTCCTTATTGGTCGATGAGGAATACCAAGCTAAAATAGAGGAGCTGAAATGTCATAGCCAAACGGAGGATTCTATCAGTCATTATCCATTTAATCCCAATTTTATAACAGATTACAAGGGTTACATTTTAGGGATGTCTACAGAGGAAATAGATCGGCTTCATGCTTTTAGGGCTGGGAACCAATTTGTTAATTCTGGAGAGGAGTTTCAAAAGGTAACATTGATATCGGATTCCCTTTTGGAGAGTTTGCAGCCTTATTTTAAGTTTCCGGAATGGACGGATAAAAGAAGAGTGGGGTTGGTGGTTGGTAATAGTTCTTCTTCCCCTGGAAATTGGGGATCCAGTTCGGGCCCTGAACGCTTTAAGAATGTAAAGGTCAAAGATCTTAATACTGCTACGGCGGAAGAATTAAGGATTATTAATGGAATAGGGGAGAAGTTGTCCCGGCGCATTGTAAAATTTAGGGACCTCCTGGGTGGTTTTTTGTCCGAGGAGCAGTTAGGACATGTCTATGGTCTGAAGCCGGAGGTGACTGCGAGGATTTTGGAGCACTTCAAGATTTTGCAAAGGCCGCAAATTACAAAAATCAATATCAATCAAGCGTCCCCAAGGGATATCTCCAAACTTGTTTATATAAAATATGAAGTGGCAGCGCGTATGGTGGCTTTTAGGGAGGCGAACGGTGGTATAGCTTCATTTGATGAATTAATGGAAATCGAAGATTTTCCTTCGGAAAAATTAGATATAATTAAGTTATATTTGCAATTATAAAAAAAATTGCTAATAATGGTAATCGATACCCCTACTACAATGAGTTTTGACTACTCTGAAACTCAACAAATGGTAGCTGCCTCAGCCAGGGAGTTTGCTGAACAATATATTAGGCCCTATGTAATGGAATGGGACGAGGCCCAAACCTTTCCCGTTGAGGTTTTTAAGAAAGCTGGGGAGATGGGTTTTATGGGGGTTTTGGTTCCTGTGGAGCTAGGAGGGTCAGGCCTGGGTTATCACGAATATGTAGCTATTATTGAAGAGATTTCCAAAGTGGATCCTTCCATAGGATTATCACTGGCGGCACATAATTCATTATGTACCAATCATATCCTAAGTTTTGGGAATGAGGTTCAAAAGAAAAAATGGATTCCAAAATTGGCTACCGCAGAATGGATCGGGGCTTGGGGCCTTACGGAACACAATACCGGTTCCGATGCAGGAGGTATGAGTACCACAGCGGTCAAGGATGGGGACTTTTGGGTTTTGAACGGAGCCAAAAATTTTATTACCCATGGCAAGAGTGGGGATATTGCGGTTGTGGTGGCAAGAACCGGAGAAAAAGGGGATAGCCATGGTATGACTGCCTTTGTAGTGGAAAAGGGTACACCTGGCTTTAGCAGTGGAAAGAAGGAGAACAAACTGGGGATGAGGGCCAGTGAAACGGCCGAATTGGTATTTGATAAGTGCAAAATTCCGGACGCAAATAGATTGGGGGGAATCGGAGAAGGATTTGTTCAGTCTATGAAGATCTTGGACGGTGGAAGAATTTCCATTGGGGCTTTGTCCCTGGGAATTTCCAAAGGAGCTTATCAGGCGGCTTTAAAATACTCGAAGGAGAGGGTGCAGTTTGGTAAGCCTATTAGCCAATTTCAAGGTATTTCCTTTAAATTAGCTGATATGGCCACCGAAATCGAAGCTTCGGAATTACTTTTGCACAAGGCTGCATTTCTTAAAAATGAAGGGCGTAATGTTACCAAATTGGGAGCTATGGCCAAAATGTATGCTTCGGAAGTATGTGTAAAAGTAGCAAATGAGGCAGTGCAAATACACGGTGGATATGGGTTTACCAAAGATTTTCCCGTGGAAAAATTCTATAGGGATTCCAAGTTGTGTACTATTGGGGAAGGTACTACCGAGATACAGAAAGTGGTTATTGCCAGAAAAATTTTAAAATAAATATTTGTAATTCATTTTTAAGGTATATATTTGCAGCCTTAATCACAAAAGAGAGGAGGTTATTGCCCATGTTAATAATACCAATAAAAGAAGGAGAAAACATCGATAGAGCTTTAAAGCGTTTTAAGCGTAAGTTCGACAAGACAGGTACAATGCGACAGTTGAGAAAACGTCAGCAGTTTACTAAGCCATCTGTAGAGAACAGAGCGAAGATTCAGAAAGCTCAATATATTCAAGGTCTAAGGGATAAAGAGGAAATCTAGTTCCACTTGAATTTATAATAGTTTAAAAAGTTCCACTTTTAGTGGGACTTTTTTTTTGTGCCGTACTATATTGGATGTTTATCTTCGTAACTTTGGGTTATGTCCTTAGAATCATTTATTTCTTATTTGGGGTTGGAGAAGAACTATTCTCCCCATACAACAAAAGCATATCGNAACGATATACTGGAATTTCAAGATTTTTGCAGGCAGCAGTTTGGCATTGAGGATATAGCGCANATATCCTACAACCTGATCAGGAGCTGGATAGTTTCCTTGGTGGAATCAGGGGTGTCCAATAGATCCGTAAATCGCAAAATAGCGTCCTTAAAGGCTTATTATAAGTATCTTTTGGGGGCTGGTGTATTGACGGTTAATCCCTTGGTAAAACACAAAGCACTTAAGACTTCAAAGAAAATTGAGATTCCATTTTCGGAAACTGAGATGGATGATGTTCTTTCCCAAATTCCCTTCGAAGATAATTTTGAGGGCAAGCGCGATAAGTTGATAATCGAATTGCTGTATACTACNGGGATAAGACGTGCTGAATTGATAGGGCTTAAGGTTGGGGATGTGGATTATGGGGCCATGACAATAAAGGTATTGGGGAAGCGAAATAAGGAAAGGATCATTCCACTACTAGAGGCGACCAAGGAATTGTTTTTGGAATATAATCTCGAGCGGAGCGCGTTGGAAGCAATTAAGGATAAGGCCTATATTCTTCTCTCTGCCAAAGGCAATAAAATGTATGAAACCCTTGTTTATAGAATTATAAATAAGTACTTTAGTTTAGTGTCGGCCAAGGTAAAAAAGAGTCCGCATATTTTAAGACATACCTTTGCCACCCATTTGCTAAATAAGGGCGCGGATTTAAATTCTGTAAAAGAGTTATTGGGGCATTCGAGTTTGGCATCAACACAGGTTTATACGCACAACAGTATTGCGGAATTAAAGAAGGTGCACTTGGCGGCTCATCCTAGAAGTAAGAAATAGTGCGGTCTTTAGCTAAATTTATTGTTTAACTCTATTAAAACTTCATTCTATGAAAGTAAATGCACAATCGGTTAATTTCACTGCAGACGGAAAGCTAATTGACTTTATTCAGGCAAGGTTAAATAAAATGGAACTGTTTTATGANAAGGTAATTAGTTCCGATGTATACCTAAAGGTCGAGAACACAAGTGCAAAGGAGAATAAAATTGTGGAAATCAAGGTGTTGGTCCCCAAAGATAAGTTTGTGGTTAAAAAGCAATGTAAGTCCTTTGAAGAGGCCGTGGACACGGCATGTAGTTCCTTGGAAAGGAAGTTGGTAAAGCGAAAAGAAAAAATAAGATTAAATGCATAAAAAAATTATCAAAAAATGTTTTGATTAAATAAATAAATATCTACATTTGCAGTCCGTTAGAAATAGCGGACTTTTTTTTGAGGAAAAAAGTAATAAAAGCCGATGTAGCTCAGCTGGCTAGAGCAGCTGATTTGTAATCAGCAGGTCGTGGGTTCGAGTCCCTCTATCGGCTCAAAAAAAAAGGAAAATTAGTTTTCCGGGTTCTTTAAAATATATGGTTTGGGGAGATACTCAAGCGGCCAACGAGGGCAGACTGTAAATCTGCTGACTACGTCTTCGCAGGTTCGAATCCTGCTCTCCCCACAAAAAGGCTTTAAAAGGTCTTTGTATGAGAATACAGAAAGTTTTTTTTGAAATAATGAAATTAATTTTTAGGTTTGCCTAAAAATTATAAAAAGCGGGAGTAGCTCAGTTGGTAGAGCGTCAGCCTTCCAAGCTGAATGTCGCCGGTTCGAACCCGGTCTCCCGCTCTAATTTTAAAAGCAAAAGCTCCTTTGATGGGGCTTTGCGCAATTAAAATTAAATGGACAAGATTTTGGTATCCTGTCCTGAGCGACGCCGAGGGTAAACTTCGTCAACGCTCTTAAACTTTGGGTATAGGGTTGTAGTTTTGGATTGGGCCTGGCCCAATGGTTAAAATTAAAGATGCCGGTGTAGCTCAGGGGTAGAGCGTTTCCTTGGTAAGGAAGAGGTCATGAGTTCAAATCTCATCATTGGCTCAATTAAGGCATTATTTGTACACTAATATAAACTAAGAATTAAAATTAACA
>JGI24723J26617_10000497_pt1 | contig 38428 bp, 36 predicted proteins | sample Cruoilmetagenom6_FD_26617 | JGI IMG/M metagenome (IMG submission 26617) | reverse complement strand
GCGCTACATCCCGAAATTGTGTTATTTATTCTTTAATTGTCTATCTCATTTTCATTTGGTCGTGATGATCACGCTTTTTGGCGTGACGCCCCCACGGCCCCAGGTGTGTGCGCTACCGGACTGCGCTACCTCCCGAAATTGTATAAATTTGCTGGCTTAAAACAATGGCTTTAACCAATGCTTCCTCCAACGAATCACCAATTTCCAATAATGAGAATCAATTTATCCCTTGCGTTATAAGGACAGCGAAATTATAAAATTTAACTTAATAATTCCAAACTATTCTTAGGATAAATATGAATTGTGCATAATACCCCACATTGCTGTATTAAATCAAGAACTCAACCTCAAAAAAAAAATAATCGCTAAGAAGCTCTTTTCCAAGTCTTATTTTTTATTTTTGAGCAAATCAACCACCTCAAACCAATTCCCACCTTATGTATACGATCGGATTTGATCTTGGAAGCTCTTCTGTAAAAGTCGCTTTAGTAAATAGCAATACGGGGAAAATGGTACATTTAGTTCAAGAACCTGCTATTGAAATGCCCATCTCAAGCAAACAACCACAGTACGCAGAACAAGATCCTGTCATGTGGTGGGCCAACGCATGTAAAGCGTCAAAACGCCTACTTGCAGAAGCTGCTATTGATTTGAAGCAAATTACAGCCATTGGAATTTCCTACCAAATGCACGGATTAGTTCTCTTAGATAAAAATGGAGCTGTGCTGCGAGACGCCATTATTTGGTGTGATAGCCGTGCCGTAACCCTCGGCGAAACTGCGTTAAACCAATTGGGAAAGGATTTTTGCACCGCCAACCTCTATAATTCTCCGGGCAACTTTACCGCCTCTAAACTTGCATGGGTTAAAGAAAATGAACCTGAAATCTATGCCAAGACAGCCTGCTTTATGCTGCCAGGAGATTTTTTAGCCTATAAACTTTGTGGAGAGATGACGACCACAAAAAACGGATTGTCGGAAGGGATTTTATGGAATTTTAAAACACAACACGTAGCGAAGGCTGTGCTCAATTATTATCACATTGATTACAACCTTATTCCAACCCTGGTCGATAATTTTTGCCCGCAAGGAAAATTGTCCCAAAATGCCGCTGTACAATGTGGACTACCCACTGGAATACCACTCTGCTATAGGGCAGGTGATCAGCCTAACAATGCCTTATCACTTAATGTGTTGAACGAAGGGGAAGTAGCTCTATCTGCCGGTACTTCTGGTGTTATTTATGCCNTGAGTACCTGTAGCAGTCCCACCGAAATTTCAAAAATAAATCATTTTGTACATGTAAATTACCGTCCTGAAAAGCCAATCATCGGTACCTTGCTTAATATAAATGGAGTTGGTGCGCAATACCGCTGGCTGCGCGATATCTGTGGTGAATCGTCTTATGAACAAATGCATGAACAAGCGGTTAGCATACCTGTGGGGTCAGATGGCGTTGTGGTATTGCCCTTCGGAAATGGCGCCGAACGAATGTTTAATAATCGCGTAATTGGAACCCACCTTTTGCACCTTAATGTAAATTCACATCGCACGGCTCACCTCATTCGTGCCACCCTCGAAGGAATTGCCTTCGCCTTTGCCTATGGTCTTGAAATTTTAGAACAGCAAGCCCTTCCCTTACATACCTTTCGGGCAGGCAATGACAATCTTTTTCAAGCCCAGATTTTTGGGGAAACGTTAGCTACAATTATCCAACGCGATATTGAAATTTACCACACTACGGGTGCGGTAGGGGCCGCCATTGCCGCTGGGCTAAAGGGGGGCAATATTGATGATCATCACTATTCATCCGCTTTTGCTGCAAATTATAGTCATACCATTACCCCACATAAAAACAATACAGATTACCTGAAGGCTTATGCTGCTTGGAAGGATNATCTTAACCTATTTTTAACCGCTTTACATCATGCCTGATCAATATTTTAATCTTATTCCAAACGTTCGTTTTGAAGGACCGGAAAGTGATAATCCATTTGCCTATCGCTATTATAATCCCAATCAAGTTGTGGCCGGAAAAACAATGCGCGAACATTTTAAATTTGCCATGGCCTATTGGCATACGCTGGGTGGACGAGGCGAAGATCCCTTTGGGTTGCCTACCACAACCTTTCCTTGGCATACCATAAAAGATCCACTCGATGCAGCCCGCGCTAAGGCGGATGCTGCTTTTGAATTTTTGACGAAAATGGATTTTGATTACTTCTGTTTTCACGATACCGACNTGGTCGATGAAGGGGAGCGCCTAAGCACCTTTGAAAAAAGGCTGGCTACCACGGTTGACTATATTAACCTAAAACAAAGAGAAACGGGTAAAAAAGTGCTTTGGGGAACGGCAAACTGCTTTTCGCACCCGAGGTATATGAACGGCGCCGCAACGAATCCCGATTTTAAAGTGGTTGCCCATGCAGGAGCGCAAATTAAGCTTGCCCTCGATACCACCATAGCACTACAAGGTGAAAATTATGTGTTCTGGGGAGGAAGAGAAGGCTATATGTCACTTTTAAATACAGATCTGTCAAGAGAATTAGATCACTTGGCAATGCTGCTTGGTAAGGCGAGAGATTACGCCAGAAGTCAAGGCTTTAAAGGAACTTTCTTTATTGAACCTAAACCCATGGAGCCAATGAAACATCAATATGATTTTGATGCCGCTACCTGTATTGGTTTTTTAAAAGAATACCAACTCGATCAAGATTTTAAACTGAATATAGAGGTGAATCACGCCACGCTAGCGCAACACAGTTTTCAACATGAGCTCGAAATAGCCGCAAGAGCAGGGATGCTAGGAAGTATTGATGCGAACCGAGGAGATTATCAAAATGGATGGGATACCGATCAGTTTCCAACCAATATTCAAGAAACTACAGAAGCCATGTTAGTGCTGCTTAACGCTGGAGGATTGCAAGGTGGGGGAATTAACTTTGATGCTAAACTACGACGAAATTCTACGGATCTTGAAGATTTGTTTTTCGCGCATATTAATGGGGTTGATACCTTTGCCCGTGCCTTGGTATTGGCAGATAAATTGATGAACACTCCCGCTTATCGTCAACTTAGGCAAGCGCGATATGCATCCTTCGATACCGGACAGGGTAAGGCATTTGAAGCTGGAGAACTTTCTTTAGACCAACTGGTTGAAATTGCCAAAAATCAAGGTCCTATTTTACCTAGAAGTGGTAAGCAAGAACGACTAGAGCAACTGATTAATCGTTTAATTTGAGCTGGGTAATACTACATTTCAAGCCAGCGCGTATAAACAAAATTAAATATAACAAGCTGAATGATTGATATTTATGTTTATTGTTAAAAAAAAATATATAAAAAAAGATGACATACTGAGGTTCTCGGTATATACCTATGAACCAAAATAATATACCCATGAAAAATAGTACCTTATTTACTACAATGCGCTATAGCTTGTTCGTACTTTTTGTTTTTTTAAATTGTGCAAACCTATCCGTCCAAACGCCAGAACAAATAGGTAAACAAACCTACGAAATCGTTAAAATCCTACCCACACAAAGCTTCGATGAATATCGAGCAAAATTTATGTCCTATGAACAACTTCAAACGCTTGAAAAGGTGAGTCCTGAAGGATTTCAAAAATTCTTAGCTCAGGTTACTCGTGAGGAAATGTCATCTGATTATAAACGAGATTATGACAAATTTAAGGCCACCATAAAATCCGACGCCGAAGCATGGAAAAGTGTTGAGTTTTCTAATTTTTCATATACCCTTGACTCTATTGATGGTATTCAACTGTGTGATGGGCGATTAGGAGTCACAAGTGGGGAGCAAACCTATACCATCAGAACGAGTAGTATTTATGACGGCAACAGCTACCTGTTAGCAGGAATGAAATTAATTACAAATAAATGATTGTTATGAAAAATCTGACCTTGATTTTTACCCTTTTGTTTGGCCTAAGTGCTATTGCGTTTTCTTTTGGTCAATCTACTGTTGAACAGCAACTTGAGGAAATTGTGAGTACGTATACGGATAAAATTGAGCAGGCCGTAACGCTCAGCTCGTGTGGGCATGCCTTTGATGGTCCGGCTGCCTTTGTTAAACAAACTGAAAATGCATGGCTTGACGCGCTGTTGTATGTTACGGCAGACTATAAAAAGTCTATTGGTAGAGAAATTTACCTAAAGAATAAGGCCCAAGGTAAAATTAATAACACCCATGTGAGCTACGCTAAAACCCAAGAGATTTTAACTGCCTTGGTAAAGCAAACCAAACGCAGCGGAGCCATGTATAGGTTGAATATTCTGAAGTCAGCTGAAATTAACGCTTTCGCTACGCTAGGGGGGTATTTATACGTCACTACAGGCTTATTAAATTTTGTGGAAAGTTATGATGAGTTAGCATTTATTATTGGTCATGAAATTGCCCATGAAGAATTAAAACATACGCAGCGTAAGGTAACCAAACTCACGATGTATGATTATTTGAATTTTTCTAAACTTGAAAAGTTTGGCCAAATTGCCAAGGGAATAAGTGGAACGTTATCCCCCCCGTTTGATCAAATTGATGAGTATGAAGCCGATCGTTATGGGTTTTATTTAGCCAAAAATGCTGGGTACAATGTCTCAAAATTTGCCGATTTCTTTGTTAAATTAGAGCGCTATGAGAAAAAGGATATCATGAAAAAGTTATCCTCAACCCATCCCTATGCTTCCCACCGAAAAAAATGCGTACAGACCTACATTTCCAATTAATATGAAACAACGCCATCTGACTATCCGACAAGAATCTGTAGTCTTGACACTTGAAAAAGAAGTCCTTGTGGGCCGCCTTGGCTATGGAGCCGATGTTGAAATTAACAGTAAAAAAATCTCGCGAAAGCATGCCGTATTTATGCTAAAGAAAGAGGGGTTGTTTGTTAAGGATCTTGGTAGTGTTAATGGTACCATGCTCAATGGTAACTTAATAGAACCACATCAATGGACTAAAGTTAACGCGGAGGATTTACTATTACTAGCCGATGAACCTGTTGGTAAAAAACAGCCGCTCCCTGAAGAGAATAAGCAAGCCGCATCACCAGAAAACGCCCTAGAATCTAACTCGTTTAAAGCTCAGATTAAAGCAACCGGCGTGCTTTCTATTGGAAGGCTAACAAGCAATGCTATTGTGCTAAATGATCCAACGGTTTCAAAGGTGCATGCAAAAATTAGCTACGCCGATGGCTTGTATTGGATTGAAGATCAAAATTCAATGAATCACACCTTTCTTAATGGTGAAATTCTCACAAGAAAAACACAATTAACAGATACGGATACGGTGCGCATCTCCTTTTTTACCTTGAACCTACTAGAAGGTACAATTGATCTTAAAAAGCAGGGAAGTGCCATTGAGGCCATAGGTATTGAAAAGGTATATCCAAATCAAAAAATTGGCCTTCAAGCCGCCTCTTTTAAAATTCCTCACTCCTCATTTGTGGCATTGATGGGTCCCTCAGGTTGTGGTAAATCAACCTTGCTTAAATGCTTAAATGGTGATAATCCGGCTACCTCTGGAGAGGTGAAAATACACGGCCTCTCATTGCAGGATAATTTTAACCTAATCAAGAAAAAAATTGGCTATGTGCCTCAAGATGATATAATTCACCCCGAATTAACGGTGTATAAAACGCTATTCTATGCGGCAAAATTACGTTTACCTGACGATTCAAGTATCGCAGAAATTAATACCCGTATTAATCACGTTATTCAAAGTTTAAACTTAGATCAAGATCAATCTAAAGATATTAAACAGATTCGTGTAGGCGACTTGTCTGGCGGACAACGTAAGCGGATTTCTATTGCGGTAGAACTATTGACTGAACCGGCAATTTTGTTTTTAGACGAGCCGACTTCTCCGCTGGATCCTGAAACCATAGATAGTTTTTTATCGAGCATTAAACAATTGGCAGCCACAGGAACCACTATTATTATGGTAACTCATAAGCCTGAAGACCTAAATTATGTAGACCAAGTTTTCTTCCTTGGGGTACAAGGCTATTTAGTGTATAAAGGTGCCGCCACGAACTTGTTAACCACATTTTCTGCGGCTAATATTGTGGAGGTATATGCCCGAATGAGCACGTTAGAAGAAGTTGAAAAAACCTATAAAAAACCGGTGATTCCAACGTATAGAGAAGAAATTTTAAACGTAATTAAGCCCGAAAAACCGGACTCCCTTTGGCTTCAGCTCAGTTGGTTGATAAAACGCTATTTGCAAATTAAGCGCAGTGATAAAGAAAACCTAATTCTTCTCTTAGCCCAACCCATAATTATTGCGGCCCTGGTCTGTTTGGTGTTTAGCCATTTTAAAGTAGGGGTGTTGTTTTTGATGACTATATCTGCCGTTTGGTTTGGAGTTAGTAATGCAGCCAAAGAAATTGTGGGGGAACAATCGGTATACAAAAGAGAGCGAATGTTTAACCTTAATATTCATACCTATATTTTATCAAAATGGTCGGTATTGTCGCTAATTGCTTTTATTCAAAGTCTCATTTTTGTCAGCATTGTATATGCAAATTTTAAAATTAATCCAGACGCAACCTACCCTGACGTATATTTAAAATCGTTTTGGAAGAGTACCTTTTTTATGTTTTATATTGCTGTTAGTGCTACGTTAATTGGCTTGTGGCTTTCGGCATTTTTAAATACAACTGAAAAGGTAATGACCGTTGTGCCCATTGCCTTAATGCCGCAAATAATGTTGGCAGGGGTAATGACAAAATTGAATAATGTGGTGGTTGAGGGACTTAGTTTTTTTACCCTTGGAAGGTGGGGAACTGAAGGGTTCTCAAGGATCCAAGATCATGCCTCCACCGCTGTAGAAACTTCAAACGGGACTGTGCTAAACAGTGTGTTTTCTCCGTTCCCATCACAACAAGGGGGTGTCATTGAACTCCCTAATTCAGCACTTAAAAGTTTGGATTTGTACAATAAAACCTTGATGGATAATGGAACGCTTATTGGCAGTGTATTTGATGGATTTGATAAAAATATAGGGGCAATTAGTTTGTTAAATATCGTCTTATATATCCTGATTTATAGGGCATTAAAAAAGAAAGATAGCTTATGAGTACGCGCGTGGCCCTTTTGATTGTTATGCTTGTCGTACTGATCACTGCTTGTAAAAAGAACCCACAATTTATTGGGGTAGACAAGGTGCGTGTGGCTGGTCTAAAAGACAGTACGTTGTTTGTAAATCTTTTGTATAAGGTGTACAATCCGAACGGCGTTAAATCCACCCTCAAAGCCGCTACTATTAACGTTTACTTTAAGGAAGAATTAGTGGGGACAGGAAGATTAATTGAAGCCATGGCCTTACAGTCAAATGACACCATAAAAATTCCTGTTGAATGTGCTATATCCCTTGAGAAATTACACCATAATTATCAAGCCTTAGTGCAATCTACCGCCACTGTTTTTCGTCTTAAAGGAACAAATCAAGTGAAGTTTCTCATGCGTACAATGGAGATGGATGTAGATGAGGAAATTTCACTAAACACGCGAGACATTGTGAAGCAAGAGGTGAAGCGGAATTTTTCGGATGCCAATAATTTCAACGTAAAGTCAATTGGATTACAACAAATACCCACCTTGGGTAAAAGTAATTTTTCAATGCACATAGAATTACGTAATCAATTACCTATGGATTATACCATTGAATCAATGCAATTAAATTTTTACCGTAGCTCAAAGGAGCAATTGGTTGCTACGTGGTCGTTAACATCACCCATTCAACAATTGAAGCACGAAAAAACAACCATGCCTATAGAAGCGGAGGTGAATAATATAAATTTATTAAAACAAGGGAGTCTTACCTGGCTACTCACGCAAAAAGCTAGGTTTAAAATGTTTGGAGACGCCGTTGTACGCGTAGGGGAGTATCGGTTTACGGTCCCCATTGATGATGAAGTAGAAATTGGAATGTAACCCTAATAAGTTGAAGGTATTTTCATGACAGATCAAGAAATTATAGCACAATTACAACAAGGAAAAGAAGCCTGTTTAACACATGTTTATGCACATTTGGCAATGGTGCGGAGTTGGATTTTAAAGAATAATGGCAATCAAGAGGATGCCTTAGATGTTTTTCAGGATGCCGTGGTTGTGTTTTATAAAAATGTGCGAAGTGGCCGCTATGAAGCAAAGAGTAAAATAAGTACTTATCTGTTTAGTATTTGTAAAAAACAGTGGTTAAATCAACTCAATAGAAGGCTTAAATATGAACGCCCATCCGATGGGGTGGTGCAATTAGCACAACACACCGAGGTTCCAGAACCCGAAATTGATAATGACCTTCCTAGTCGTGCAACCTATATACAAGAGGCTATGGCTAAGTTAGGAGAACCCTGCCAATCCCTACTCATTGCAACTGTGTTTTTTAAGCAGAAAATGATTGAGGTGGCGGCACAATTTAATTATGCCAGTGCGCATTCGGCTCGGCAACAAAAGTTGAGATGCCTAAAAAAATTGGGGAATCAACTATCCTATGACGTGGTATTAAGATTAAGGTAAATGGAAGAGAATTTAAGAGATATTGACCAAATAGATAAGTTTCTGAACAACGAATTGTCAGCGAACGAATTAACTGCGTTTCATCGGCGACTCGCTTCGGATGATGAATTTCGAGTGGCCCTTGAAAAATATCAGTTTATTTATGATGAGTTACCGCAACTTGAAACAGAAAAACTCAAGCAACGCCTGGCGGGATATCATAGGGCGTATGAGGCAACAAGTGCGAAAAAACCAGTCAAGTTTAGAAAAATTATATACCTGGTAGGAAGTGTTGCTGCGGTATTGTGTATTGGATGGTTATTGGTGTTTAGTCCAAATAAGCGGGGTCAAATCCCACAATTTCCGGAAAGCGAGACCGATATGGTAGATATTGATTCAATTCACTTGAAAACCGATAGTCTTAAGAAATTTGAGTATGCCAGCGGCGAAAAAGATAGTTTGCAACCTTCGCGAAATACCCCTGTGATTGTTACGGTAGATCCAGATAAATCAGAAGAAAAGAAAGATACTTTGAAGCAATTGCCTACCCCAATTGATGCAACTCAATTGGCATTGAGTGAACAAAAGCAATTGTCCCCTTCAAACATCAAAAAGATCAATTATCCTACAAGCACAGCATACACCTTTGATGGAAAGTTGTTAACGCTTTACGCAGACCCCAGTAAAGGATCCTTGGGGTGGGAAGTATTTAAAAATGACACCAGTTACTTGTTAACCTATGGCGCTACGCAATATCCGTTGACCATTAGTACGCGGATTAAAACACTGCGTGAGTTAAGTAAACCTAAACGTCCTTTTCAATCGCTGTTTAATACTCCCTTAACCGGAGAGCCCACCGATGAAAAAATCACCCTGCAATTTGAAAGTCATCAAGACCTGGGACGGATAGATACATCATTACATGTGGTTATTGAGGAAGGACGACTAAGGAAGGCAAGCTATTTCTTTGCGCAAAAAGAGGGGAAACTACAATTGATTTTAGCCCTTAGGAACACGTCAAAAGACGTTGCGGTGTATATTATTTATGAAAAGAATACGCCCCAATATTATTTAAGCGTGGAGGAAAAGATATACCGCTTAGATCCAACGAAGACAACAAAAACAACCGTGGCGCCCATAAACATCTTAACCGATAAAAATGCCCGCTTGTTTTTGAAAAAACAAGCCGTTGAAAAAACGGTGTATCAAGTGAAAAACTAGGTGGTCGTATAAAAATAAAAATAAAGTAAAAAAAAATGATGACGTTTTTATTTTTTGGGTATTCATAGATAAACTCAAGATAAAATAAGCTCATGTTATACAAATCATTAAAACAGCTCATGTGTATAAGCACTTTTCTCTTCTTCATTGCCCTGCCTGAGGTAAAAAGCCAGGCCGTTGAAAAGAAATCTTCGGCGGAGGGATGGATTGGCTTGTCATGTGGCTTTACCGGACAGGCTTCTTTGGAGGTGAAACGCATTGCAGAATTACTAGTGACCAAGCAGTATACAACGCTGGTCGAATTAATTAATACGGGAACTCCTGCCGCACAAAGCTTAGCCGTGATGGCTTGTGAGGTATTGGTAAAACAAAGGGAGCTATCCCTACCTCCTTCAGTTCGAGATAAAATAGTATTTTTATATCAATCAAACCAACATGTTAATGTCTGTAGTGGATGTGTATTAAATTCATCACTAGCGATCGGTAAGCTATTGATGCAGACTTCACGCTTGTCATTTGGTAGAACCCTAAGAAATTATTTTCAAAACATCTATGAAAAATCAACCTCAAAAATCTAAGTCATGTATGAACAAAAAATTCCGTTGAGTAAACTAAAAATGAGTCTCTTAATGCTGGGGTGCGCCGCCTTTGTTTTTCTGGGAATTTATATTTTAATAAACGGTGACCAGATGCAAAGTCGACGAGCAACAAACCCCTGGTTAATGAAAGTTATAGCCGGTATAAGCATAGCATTTTTTGGATTAATTTTAGTCTTCCTCGTAAAGAAAATTAGTGATAAAAAAGATGGGCTACTCATTTCGTCAAAGGGGATTTGGGATAATTCAGGCCCCTTAAGTGTGGGCTGGATCGTCTGGGAGGATATTAAGCACATTCGCGTTGAGAAAGTTATGTCGTCTAAATTTATTCTCATTGAAGTGCACAACCCTCAAAAGTACCTCAATAAAGCTACCTCAAAATTTAAGGCAAGGGTAATGGTTGCAAATTATAAAAAGTATGGCGCTCCCATTTCTATTTCGTCTAATGGCCTTCGTTGGAATTTTAAACGGGTAGAAGAAGCAGTGTTAAAAGCGTGGAAAAAGAACCAATCAACAACCAATACATTACAAAACTAAAGCATATGAAACTTTTACATTACCAATGGGATCCCGTGACTAATTTAATTGCCGAAGGTGGCTTTGCGGAAGTATTTAAGGCTGAAGACCTCAATACTCCAGGTCGTTATGTGGCACTTAAAATCTATAAGGAAGCAGTTTCGCGAGGTACCATAGGAAGTACGGGGCAGAAAAAATACAGTCTTGAACAAGAGTTTAGGAAGGTACACCACTTGTCACATACGCATATTATTTCCTATTATGGATTAGATTATATTGAACATACAGATGCCATGGGGCGTGTAGTGAGCTATCCGGTATTAATTATGGAATATGCAGGAGCAGGTACACTTAGTGATTTGATCAGTAAAGGGCTTGCAGAAGGTAGTGCACATAAGCTAAGTTTAGAAATTGCGCAAGCCTTAAAATACCTGCACGGTCAGGGGATTATTCATCGTGATTTAAAACCGGGAAATATTCTTTTTTCTACGGATAATCGCGATAATTTGGTGGTTAAAGTAACCGATTTTGGAATTAGCCAAGAAGTTTTTTCAGATAAGACAATTGAAAATTCATTTACTGAGGGTATAGGAACACCGCACTATATGGCTCCAGAGCAATTTTATAAAAAGAAATATGGACGAGATGGAGAAATAAGTACCGCTACAGATATTTGGGCTTTTGGCGTTTTACTGTATAAAATGTATACGGGAAAACTTCCCTTTGGGGAGGAAACGAAAGAATATGAATTAGTAAGAGAGGCTATCCTAGAAGGTGAACCAGACTTTAGTTTGCTGCCGGCCAGTATCCAGCCCGTGGTAGAGAAATGCTTGCAAAAGCATGCCGCCGATCGTTTTGCATCGATGCAAGCGATTATTTCCCTGATGACTACACCAACAGAAGATCAAACGGTTGATCTTTCGCGTGTGGTTTCGCAACAAGAAATGCCACAGGCGAAAAAAGTAGCCCCGTGGAAATATGCGTTAGTCGCTGTGTTAATCGCCGCCCTAGGCTTTGCCGGATATACGTATTATAGCTATCAAAAAAAGCAAAACCTTCTTAATATGGCAGCGGTCGATTATGAAAAAGGAAACTATAAAAACGCCTATGAATATTATTTAAAAGCGGCCGACTATTCCTCAGGGATAGCGAATTATTATTTAGGGTCAATGAATATGTATGGAAATGGAGTTACAGTAGATTATAAAAAAGCTAAAAAATATGCTGAAAAAGCTGTAGATCAGGAATATGGGATGGCGGCTTACCTCATTGGCGATTTGTATTTAAAAGGTCAAGGTGTGGCAATCGATACGGCCAGAGCCCTAACCAATTTTAAAACGGCTTTACCACATATTGAGGAATTAGCGTCGGCAAATAATTCTGAGGCCCTAAATACCTTGGGAATACTTTATTACTACGGATATGAGGTGCCGAAAGATTTGAATAAATCCTATCAAAATATTGAAAAAGCAGCAAAAAATAACCATGTGTCGGCCATGGTTAATTTAGGAAGAATTTATCAATTTGGCCAAGGGGTTGAGATCAACTGTGAAGAAGCAAAGGTTTGGTATAACAAAGCAATAGAACACGAAGATATGCGGGCCTATTTCAGTTTGGGAAATCTATACTACCGCGGTTGTGGGGAAATAAAAGAAGATGATGTCAAAGCCTTAAAATACTTTAAGCTTGCGGCGGCTAAGGGGAGTGGCGATGCCATGCAAAAAATAGGTTATATGTATCACTTTGGAACGGCNGAAATTAAAGTAGACTTAGATGAGGCCTTGATATGGTATATGAAAGCAGCAGAAAAAAACAATATAAATTCGTATAATAATTTGGGGTATGTCTATGAATCTAAGCAAAACTTTAAAAAGGCAGAAACCTGGTACCGCAAGGCAGTTGAAAATAATAGTAGTTATGGGGCCTATAATTTAGGGAATTTATATATGACAGGCAATCTTGGCAAGGTAGATATTGAGAACGCAAAAAAATATTTTGAGGTGGCTACAAGTAGGGGGCATTCAGGTGGAATGCTTCAATTAGGAACTATTCTTTATGGCTACAAACCCTATAATTATAGTCGTGCACATTCCTTATTTAAAACGGCTGATAGTCTTGGAAATAAGTTGGCTCCTTTGTACCTCGGCTTTATGTATGAAAATGGCAACGGGGTCAAGGTAGATATTCCACTGGCAATGACCTATTATAAAAAATCGGCTAACTTTAGAATCAAACGGGCTGAATATGCTGTTGGGAGAATGTATTACGAAGAAAAAGTAAAGGAACCGACTAAAGGCCAAGCAAAATATTGGTTTACAAAGGCAGCAGATCAAGGTTATCTCAAAGCCAATTATAAACTTGGTGAAATTGCTTGGAACGCAAATAATTATACGGAAGCAAAAAAACATTTTGATAAGATTGTTTATTCTAAAGACATACTCTCCAAGGAGCAACTAGGGAAAGCGCAACGGATTGTTGGATATTGTTATGAGAAGGGTATCGCAGGAGTAAGCGCCAATGTGTATACGGCAGTACGTTTTTACCGGCTTGCGGCTGAAAATGACGATCGTATTGGACTCTATAATTTGGGAATTTATACGTACAATGGAAAAGGAACCACCAAAAACACAAAATTGGCAAAAACCTATTTTCAACGCGCCTGTGATTTAAATTTTGAACAGGCCTGTGAAACGCTAAAGACTGCCACATTTTAAAATTTTCCTATGCTGCAAATTTTCCCTCCAGAAACCTTATCTGAAATTGGACAACGCGCTACTAATGAGGACGCTTTTTATCCCAAAGAACCTGAGATAAACGATTCGCTTTTTATAGTGTGTGATGGGGTTGGCGGGCATGAAAAAGGGGAGGTTGCCTCCCAGTTAATTTGTACCCATTTCCCGCACTATTTTAATCAGGCGCTCCAACCTCGTTTCCATCAGGAATCATTTGTCAACGCCCTGCGTGAAGTTGAAAATGAATTTGCGCGTTATTTTTTAACGCATTCAGAAGCCACAGGCATGGCTAGTACCCTGACGGTGGTGGCTCTTGACAGGGTTGCTAATAGGCTTCTGTTAGGATGGGTAGGGGATAGTCGTATATATCATATTCGCCAAGGGGATGTCCGTTTCGTTTCTAAAGATCATTCACTTGTGCAAGATTTGATTGAGCAAGGGGAGATTACGGAGGAGGAGGCCCTTTACCATCCGCAACGAAACAGAATTACACGTTCTGTAAATGGAACTTCACCCGCCCGTATGGATACTAAGACACTAACTGATTTAGCTGCTGATGATTTCATTTTGTTGTGTACAGATGGACTCCTAGAAACCCTTGGGCCTGGGCAAATAAAAAAGTATTTTTTGGCCCATAATTCTCCTGCAGAAATTAAAGAACGAATTGCTTTAGCGGCAGCCGGTACTACCAAAGATAATTACAGTATGATCTTGTTTAAAATTAAGCAAGTAACACCGGGGCCGGTAACACCAGCTAAAATAACGGTACAAAAGTCGACAGCGTATGGCTCTTTACCACTCATTCTTAGCATGATTCTTTTAGGGCTATTGTTGTGGGTATTGTGGTATTATGTATTTTCGTAGGGGTAAAATGAACGTGTATGTACAGTTTAGAAGAACTTAAAGAAGCCCTTGGGAATAAGTTAGATATCTATGTCTTTGATCAGCTAATGAAGAACAGGTATAGACCAAAAGATGTCATTCTAGATGCGGGTTGTGGGCACGGTCGAAACATACATTGGTTTGCTCAACAAAAAATGGCGGTGTACGGAATTGATACGGCAGAAGACCGCATTCGGGTGGTCCGTGACAAATATGCTGACCTCGCCGACAACTTTACGGTGGCTGGGCTAGAAGAAATTCCATTTAAGACCGCCACGTTTAACCATGTGATTTGCTCCGCTGTGTTACACTTCGCAAAAAGCGAAGCACAGTTTAAACAGATGTTTTCAGAACTCGTTCGCGTGCTCAAACCTAAGGGAACGTTATTTATCCGAATGACCTCTGATATTGGTATTGCCGATAAAGTAGTAGCAAAAGGAGATGGAGTGTATTTTTTACCCGATAAAACGCATCGATTTCTCTTGACAAGAAACGTACTCGCAGCACGCATGGATTTTCATCATTTATCCTTTTTAGAGCCCTTAAAAACGACCAATGTCAATGACTTGCGTTGCATGTCAACCTTAGTATTGATCAAAGAGCGTTGAATCTATTTTAATCTATACCAAGGGTGTAAATGGCACTGAGTTGAGAGCTATTTTAGTCCAATTTACAAATTATCACAAAATGTCTATCTTTAGAACAAATTTTAAACACCTATGAAATCTATCGTAAGTAGTATTAGTGCATTGGTTTTTACCTTAAGTGCCTGCGCACAAACCCAAGAATCATCCGTCAAGGCAGAAAGTCCAAGCGCGATTAATTACACGGTGGAAACCGTCGTTGCGGATATGAAAAACCCCTGGGGAATGGCATTTCTTCCAGACGGCTCTATGCTTGTTACTGAAAAGGAAGGGATTTTGCTGCAGGTTAAAGACGGAAAGAAAACAGCAATTAAGGGCTTGCCCGACATTTATGTAAGAGGACAGGGAGGCTTGATGGATGTTGAGCTACACCCTGATTTTAAAACGAATCAACTGATTTATTTTTCCTACGCTTCCGCGGAAGGGGAAGGCGATGGAGGAAATACCGCAATCATGCGCGCTAAATTGTCAAACCATCAATTGACTGAGCAGACCGTATTGTATAAAGCAAGTCCCAACTCAACAAGAGGACAGCATTTTGGATCAAGAATAAGTTTTGATCGTGAAGGCTATTTGTATTTTTCAATTGGTGAGCGTGGAAATCGGGATGAGAATCCGCAAGATATTACCCGCGATGGAGGGAAAATTTATCGTCTGCATGACGATGGTACGATTCCAAAAGACAATCCTTTTGTCAATGAAGCCAACGCAAAAAAAGCCATTTATTCGTATGGTCATAGAAACCCACAAGGCATGACCCTACATCCGGTAACGGGCAAAATTTGGGCACATGAACACGGACCAAGAGGTGGAGATGAAATAAATATTATTCACAAAGGAAAAAATTATGGTTGGCCAAAAATAAGTTACGGAATCAACTATAGTGGTACAAGTTTTACCGAACACACCGCTTTACCAGGCATGGAACAGCCGTTGTTTTACTGGGTGCCTTCTATCGCGCCAAGCGGAATGGCCATTGTTACTTCAGCAATTTATCCTACTTGGAAAGGTAATGTTTTGGTAGGATCGTTGAAATTTCAATATGTAGAACGATTGGTACTTGAAAATGATACGGTTGTTAAAAGAGAAAAATTACTTGAAGGTAAAGGGAGAGTGCGAAGTATTGCCGAGGGGCCTGATGGTTATATTTATGTGGGGATTGAAAATCTAGGGGTCGTTAAAATAATACCAAATTAAATGATTAAACGCATCATGTGGTTAATGCTGGTTGTACCAGGGCTTGGAATGGCTCAAGAACGATCCGCCGAATTTACCAAAAGTATACAACGAGGAGCCTTAGTGTATGAAGACTTTTGTATGAATTGTCATCTGGCAAATGGAGAAGGTGTTTCGGGCGTCTATCCGCCATTAGCGAATTCTGATTTTCTTACCAAAAATGGCGAAGCCAGTATTAGGGCAGTCAAATTTGGGATGCAAGGTGAAATTGTGGTCAATGGAGAGACGTATAATTCCGTCATGGCACCCTTAGGCTTAACAGATAAAGAGGTGGCTGATGTGATGAATTATATCAATACACAATGGGGTAACAAAACAAAAAAAATGCTTACCGAAGCCGAGGTTGCGAAACTAAAAAAGTAGGCTTTCAGCCGTGTTTTGTAGGGGGCGTAGAAGTTGAGAATAGGTAATGTGCGGTGGTCTAACAAGAAGGTTAAAAATTATTTTAGCTTAAATACAAAAAGTGTAAATCAGTTCCCCGTATTTGGTTAAATTTGCCGTTAAAAGTAAAAATATGTTGGTTATTGGAATTGCAGGAGGAACAGGAAGTGGAAAAACCACAGTGGTAAATCAAATTATAAATGAATTACCAACCGAAGATGTGACACTTATTTCACAAGATTCATATTATAAACAAACCGATCATTTGAGTTTTGAAGAACGGACAAAAATTAATTTTGACCATCCAAGAGCGATCGATTTTGACTTACTTGTGCAGCAAATAAAATTGCTACGTGATGGACTTCCAATTGACCAGCCCGTCTATTCCTTTGCAGCACATAATAGAACAAAAGATACATTAATTACCCACCCCAGTAAGGTGCTTATTGTAGAGGGAATATTAATTTTTAGCCATAAAGATTTACGCGATTTAATTGATATTAAAGTCTTTGTGCATGCAGATTCTGATGAACGATTAATTAGACGGTTACGAAGGGATATTCAAGAGCGAGCACGTGATATGGAAGAAGTGCTTCAGCGCTACCAAAGTACACTGAAACCCATGCACGATGAGTTTATTGAGCCGATGAAAGAGTTTGCAGATATTATTATCCCCAATAATAAATACAATACAGTGGCGGTAGATATAGTACGAACCATCATAAATGAAAGACTTTCTTAAGCATGACACTAAAAGAGATTAGAAATCATAAACTGGTTAAGATTCTGAGTAATAGGTATGTGCTAATTCTTCTATTGTTTGCCATTTGGATGTTGTTTTTTGATGAAAATTCATATCTCAACCACCGCGAGCTAGATAGAGAGGAAAGTAAACTTCGCAAAACGAATCGCTATTACGAACAAGAAATTTCTGGGGATAAGAAAATTATAAAGAACCTTGCGAATCCAGATTCTTTAGAGCGGTACGGAAGGGAAGAATACAAGATGAAAAGAAAAGATGAGGATATTTTTATCATTCAATTTGATACCTTAAAAAAGTAATGAACGAATTTTTATTTAGTGAATTTAATGAGGTCTCTGCAAAGCAGTGGAAACAAAAGATTCAAGTAGATCTCAAAGGGGCCGATTATCATAAAACGCTACTGACACAAACCAATGAGGGTATAACAATAAAGCCTTTTTACCACAGCGATGAGGTAAAATCTATTGCAATTAATAGCCGGTCAATGCCAGCTAAAATNTGTCAAGAAATTTTTATTTCTGATGAAAAAACGGCCAATAGATTAGCTAAAGANGCGCTGAAACGCGGGGCTGCATCCATTTTATTTGAAGCAAACAAACGGTTTGCCATTGATTTAGTTTTGGGGTCTTTAGGAGGAGATTTACATTTTAAATTAAACTTTAGTGATCAAGATTTTATTGATGAGCTACTTGAAAAGACCGCTAACCGTACGATTTTTATTGAAATTGACCCCCTTGGTTATTTAGTCCAACATGGAAATTGGTTTCTTGATCAGCAAGAAGATCTGGAACTGTTGTCTACCGCCCTAGCAAAAGTAGGGCCCTCGCAGCACGTGCTAACTATTCACGGTGGGATATACCAAAATGCTGGTGCCACTGCGGTTCAGCAAATTGCCTATATCCTTGGACATCTAAACGAATACCTCAATGAATTTGCTTCCGAACTAGCTCAAAAAACCATAGCGATTCGCGTGGCCGTAGGATCAAATTACTTTATGGAAATAGCGAAATTAAGAGCCCTGAGTTATCTCTTTAAAAAGGTAACTGATGCTTACGAGGTGGACATCGACCTGCATTTATTTGCAAAGCCAAGTTTGCGAAACAAAACCCTTTATGATTATAATGTAAATATGTTGCGAAGTACTACAGAGTGTATGAGCGCACTATTAGGAGGGTGTGATACCATTTCAAATGTATCTTATGATGCCATTTTTCATAAAAAAAATGAATTTGGAGAGCGTATCGCTAGAAATCAACTGTTAATTTTAAAAGAAGAAAGTCACTTTAATGAAGCGTCACATGTGGCGGATGGAGCTTATTATATTGAAAATTTAACGGTAGAATTAGCCGAAAAAGCCTTGCGTTTATTTAAGGATATTGAAAAAAATGGTGGCTTTTTATCGCAATTAAATAAAGGTACCATTCAACGAAAAATTAAAGAGAGTGCACAAAAAGAACAGCAGCAGTTTGATGCGGCTGAACTGGTGTTGCTTGGAACGAATGCCCATCCCAATAAGAGCGACCGAATGAACGATGAGATTGAATTGTATCCCTTTGTAAAAGTAAAGAAACGCAGCACCAAAATTGAACCAATTATTGCAACGCGTTTGGCAGAAAAAAGTGAACAAGAACGATTAGCACACGAACAAGCACAAGCACAAGAATGAAACATGCAAAGGTTATATTGCTCTTAATGAGTTGTTTATTTCTTTCCTGTAAAGAAGAAGTAAAAGGATTTGATCTTTCTATGCTGATTAAAGACGAGATAGAAGGCACCTATCATTACATTGAAGAGGAACGGATTGATCTTTTTTTACCCCTTGATTTTTATCGAATTAACGAAGCTGATCACAAAGACATAGCCGCCTTAATATCTGATGAAAAGGAAAGGCAAGCTTTTGAAAAAGCAATGGAAATTCAATCGTTTTTAAAGGATAAAACCTACAACTTTATAGCGCAAAAATATAGTGCATGGCTTGCGTTAACCATGTTGCCAGTCACACCATTTACGCGAAAAGAAGCAGGTCAAGTCCTGTTTTATATTAATAGACGGTATGACAAAATTCAAGACATTACGGGGGTGTATAATGAAAAAATTTCATCGTCGTTTAGTGCAACTTCAAAGGCTAACATTGTAAATGTAGTGTACAAGTCTATTGCCCTAGATAACAAACTTGAAAATAGGGTGAGTTATGATAATGTATATGTAATAAGTACGAAGAAAAAAACAATCATGATCATTTTAACTACCCTTGAAAGAGTTGATTTTAGTGGCGTGATTTCTAAAATTAAGTTGGAAGATGGCTAGAAAGCAATTAGAACACCTATCCGTAGACAAGCAAGGAAGTGAAGTAAGGCATACCTTGTTTAAACACGAGAATTTTGTTGCAGGAATCGCACCAAATTTGCGTGGACCCTATTCGACAATGTATGTACGGAGACCTTGGACAATTAGACAGTATGCTGGATTTTCAACCGCAGAGGAAAGTAATGCGTTTTATAGAAGAAATTTGGCAGCTGGTCAAAAAGGGCTCTCTGTAGCCTTTGATTTAGCTACGCATCGCGGCTATGATTCTGATCATGAACGTGTGCAAGGCGACGTTGGAAAAGCTGGAGTTGCGATTGATTCGGTAGAAGATATGAAAATTCTATTTGATCAAATTCCTCTTGACAAAATGTCGGTTTCAATGACTATGAATGGAGCCGTATTACCCATTTTAGCCTTTTATATTGTGGCGGCGGAAGAACAAGGGGTGGCAATTGCTGATTTATCAGGAACGATACAGAATGATATTTTGAAGGAATTTATGGTACGGAATACCTATATCTACCCGCCTTCTAATTCCATGCGTATCATTGCAGATATTTTTAAGTATACCAGTAAAAATATGCCCAAATACAATTCAATTTCAATTTCTGGGTACCATATGCAAGAGGCGGGTGCAACGCCCGAAATTGAGCTTGCATATACTTTAGCCGATGGATTGGAGTATATTCGTACAGGCCTAAAAGCAGGGATGGATATAGATCAGTTTGCCCCGAGATTATCGTTTTTCTGGGCCATTGGGATGGAACATTTTAAAGAAATAGCAAAGTTAAGAGCCGGACGAATGTTGTGGGCGAAGTTGGTGAAGTCTTTTAATCCATCGATTCAAAAATCCTTAGCGCTTAGAACCCATTGTCAAACGAGTGGGTGGAGTTTAACGGCGCAAGATCCGTTTAATAATGTGGCGCGTACTACCATAGAGGCTATGGCAGCTGTCTTAGGAGGAACCCAAAGTTTACACACCAATGCACTTGACGAGGCCATTGCCTTGCCCACCGATTTCTCTGCGCGAATTGCGCGGAATACCCAGATCTATTTACAAGAAGAAACAGGCATTACAAAAACGGTTGATCCTTGGGGTGGGTCGTACTATGTAGAGCGATTAACCGATGAAATAGCACATAAAGCCTGGAAACTTATTCAAGAAGTTGAAACCTTAGGGGGTATGACCAAGGCTATTGAAAAGGGTATTCCTAAATTGAGAATTGAAGAAGCAGCTGCTATTAAGCAAGCGCGTATAGATAGTGGGCAGGACAGTATAATTGGAGTAAATAAATATGAACTCAGCGAAGAAGATCCATTACATACCTTAGAAGTAGATAATGTTGTAGTTCGCGATGCACAGATTGAACGTTTAAAACAAGTGAAAGCTGATCGTGACTCAAAGGCTGTTGAGCAGGCGCTCTCAAATTTGACCGCCGCCGCCGCTGGAACTGAAGGAAATTTATTAGCTTTGGCCATAGAGGCCGCAAGAGTTAGAGCTACCTTGGGTGAAATTTCATCGGCCTTAGAAACTGTATTTGGACGATACAAGGCAACTATTAATTCAGTAACCGGTGTGTATAGTAAAGCAATAAAAGAAGATGATTCCTTTAAAAAGGCGGCTGAACTAGCCGATAAATTTGCGGCTTTAGAAGGCAGAAGACCGCGGATAATGGTGGCGAAAATGGGGCAGGATGGCCACGATCGAGGGGCAAAGGTAGTGGCGACGAGTTTTGCCGATCTTGGTTTTGATGTAGATATTGGCCCCTTGTTTCAAACCCCAAAAGAAGCGGCAAAACAAGCGGTGGAAAATGATGTACATATCTTAGGTATTTCATCCTTAGCTGCTGGGCATAAAACGTTAGTGCCTCAAGTCGTAGAAGAACTAAAAAAATATGGGCGAGAAGATATTTTGGTCATAGCAGGAGGCGTTATTCCTCCGCAAGATTATCAATTTTTGTTTGATGCAGGTGTGGTGGGCGTTTTTGGGCCAGGTACAAAAATAGCGAAGGCAGCAATTTCCATTTTAGAGATTTTAATAGACAGTGTTGCGGAATAAAATTCCAATCGTTTCTAGAAGTAAAATGTGTTGTATTACGCGTGTAAAGGAGTGGAGAGGAGTGGAGAGGCTTGTAATTATTATTACGGTAGAATTGTACTGACTGAGCTACCTGGTGGTTTTATTTTTTAAGGAAGCGAATTCCGTTTTCTTCTAGGCTGATTAAACGCTGTTTGTACAGCCCTCCAATGGTCTTTTTAAACGCTTTTTTACTCATCCCTAAGAGCGCCGCAATGGCAGCGGGATCGCTTTTATCTGTTAGAGGAAGGAATCCCTCATGGGCTGCTAAAGCATCTACTACTTTTTGACTGTAATCGTCAATCACCTGTCTAAAGCCAATCTTTTGAATAGAGATGTCGAGTTGATTATCAGACCTTACCTTCTTGACATACGCTTTCATCCGATCGCCAATGTTTAGGGGAGAAAAGACTTCGTTGTTATATACTAAGCCTTTGTGCTCATTATTGACAATTACCGTATATCCCAAATCAGATTTTTGAAGAATAATGATGTCAACTTCATCTCCCTCTTGAACGGTAATGTGAATATTTTGTAGTTGATTTTCAATAGAATTGGTGGCATAAAGACGGCCAGATTCATCAATATCTAAATAAACCATATACCATCGTCCCTCGGCAAGATCTCTTCGCTGCTCGTTGAAAGGAAGCAGTAGGTCTTTATCTAAACCCCAATTTAAAAATGCACCAACCTTGGTCATTGCCGCAACTTGTAATAAGGCAAAGCCATAAAGTGTTATTTTAGGGGTTTGTGTAGTAGCCACCTTTTTTCCATCACTTCCATGATATACAAAAACCCGTATAGTATCACCTAACGTCCTTTTATCTGGAGCATACAAGGCGGGGAGTAATACCGTATTTCCATCTTCGTCTTTTAGTAAAAGACCAGCTTCGGTTTGCTTTTCTATCGTTAAGTCGTTGTATTTTCCTACCTCAATCATACGTAATTTTTGTGCAAAATTACTGTTTCTTTCTTCAATGGAGGCTAAATCCAGTCAAATTTGTCTTTCGTGAGTGTATGCTGGATTTCTCCGGTGTGCTTAATAGTACTTGGCTCAAATAAAAGTACCCATACTTCCTCTTTTGCTATTGGCTTATGTTCAACAGCTTTGGGGACAATAATCATTTCACCTGGTCCTAACTGAACCTGTTTGTCTCTAAATTCAATGGTTAAGTTTCCTTTAATCACAAAAAATAATTCGTCTTCTGCAGCATGGGCATGCCAAACAAATTCTCCTTCTAATTTAGCTAATTTAACGTCTTGTCCATTTAACTGGCCAATAATTTTAGGGGTCCATTGTTCATTGAATTGCTTAAATTTATTCTCAAGATTGATTGCAGTTGGCATAGGCTGTAGCGCTTAGGTTTTATCTATTTTAGTTGGTGCTTGAATGGTTGGCAAGGATATATTAAATTTTACCGCTACCAAACGTATAACAATAACAATGATTGTGGTAAAAATATAAGTCACATTTGACGACAAGTTTAAATGATGTAAAACCATAAATACAATGGCCCCGACCAAGCAAGCACTAGCGTAAATTTCTTTTCTAAATATTACGGGAATATCATTGCACAAGATGTCTCTGATTACCCCACCAAAGGTGGCGGTCATTACCCCCAATGCGATAGAAATAACGGGGTGTAAATTTTGTTGAATCCCTATTTCTGTTCCGATTATGGTAAAAATCCCTAAGCCTATAGTATCAAATAAAAAGAGGGTTTTACTTAAATATGAAATGTAGTTGCGAACAATTAAGGCGAAAATTGTACCAAACATGATGATGTATACATAGTTAAGTTCTATCATCCAACCAACAGGCGTCCGACCTATAAGCACATCTCTCAAGGTTCCACCTCCGATAGCGGTAACAAAAGCAACAATAAAAATTCCAAAGGGATCAAGACGCTTGTTTAAAGCGGCCAGCGTACCAGACATGGCAAAAGCCATGGTTCCGATGAGGTCTAGTGATTGGAATATGGTCATAATTTAATGGTGTTGTATGTGTTCGTGCTTTGTTTGACTGGTGTTAATGCCAAACAAGCCGCGTATTGTTGCTACCTATTTGAGATGGAGTGTGCATACGTTGATCTGTCGTATAACACAAAAATACCAGGTCTTTTGCTTGCGTTTTTCGCAGGTAAAGATACCTAAAAAAAAACCGAAGTGCTATAATGGCACTTCGGTTCACGTATAAATTATTTGTAAAATAATAATTTGAAATTAATGGGGTGAGAATCGTAGCGCACTACGAATCATTAAATTCAAATTATTGCTATTCTTCTTTAGGGCTTACACTAGCGGTGGTTAATTCGCGTGATTGTAAGGCCTTTTGTTTGGTGCTTTTGGTAAAGGTGTATTTGTCATCTAACTTTACCTGAAGCAATTCTCTGGTTTCACTTACCCAAAAATATGATTTTTTAATTTTCTTTCCTTGATGCACAAACTTATGCGTCTTGGTATTTACGCCGTTGACGTCAATTTCATCTGTACCTAAATAATTCACGGTTTGGTTCATATTTACATACAACTTAGTTTCATCCAAGGAATTGAAAATAAATGTTCCTTTTCGAGAAAATTCAAGGTTAGGGATAATAGCCCACAGGTTAAAAGAGGGAACTGTTCGTTCCGGAATCTTTAAGGTTGCGTTGTATTTGGCAAAAGTAAACTTTTGAATATCAGGATCGGTTTCAAGTTGATCTACAAAATCACCTTTAAAATTCCAATAAGACACCCCGTTTTTTACGGTTTTAATCCGTGTACCCGTAAAGGTTACCGGCTTAATTTCTGAATCTATCGTACCTGTAAATTTAAATAGGGTAGGAAAGAGTAGTTTTTTATCATCATTGGTGCTTACCAAAGTGAAATTTAAATTTTCATCGTCAAATTTAGCCTCTACTTGTGTGCTTAAAATGGTGGAATTGTCTACACTGCTTTCTTGAATCTTAATAAATCCTTTGGTGTCGTTAGACGTAAACCAAGTGACGTTTTTAACCTCATTTTGTACAGCGATGTCATCAGATTGGGCATGTACAGAAAGTACAAGACACAGTCCTACTAGTAAGGGGAGTTTCTTCATCATAGTTGTTTTTAAATTGTTTATTATTTTACACTAGTATAACAACTATCAGACCACTATTCCTACTAAAATCTTTGTTAATTTATTTTAAAACAACGTAACAAACAGGTAATCAGAGGGTTAAAATTTTAATTATTTTTGTTTTTCCGATCTTCACGGCGCTCTTTTCTGCGTTCTTTACGTTCTGCTTTGCGCTGTTCTTTATCATAAGAGCTGTTTTTACTACTGAAAATGCCATTGATAAATTTATTAAAGCCGGTTTCTTCAGTATAATCTTCACAGGCTAAATCAGTGAGTTCTAATGCAAAATCTTGTTGGTATTTATGTTGAACCCCTTGTATAGTTTTTGCAATTAGGGGAAGCGCCAAGGCACTTCCAGATCCATTGGCCCCTTGATTGAAGCGAATAGTTGGATTTGAAGCACCCACCCGGGTTACCAAAACAATTTTTGGCGTATAGGCAGCAAACCAGGCGTCTGAATAATCTTGTGAGGTTCCTGTTTTACCTGCAATAGGGATTTTAATACCATAGGTGTTTGACATGGCAACCCCAGTTCCTTCTCGAATGGCCTTTTGCAACATGAGTGAAAGTTGATCTACCGTTTCATTGCTTAATACACGTTGTTGCTTTGGTGCTTTTAGTTGTTTGTTCTGATAGATTAGTTCTCCAGAAGCAGTTGTTATAGAAAGGATAGCTTGGGGGGCTACTTTATATCCCCCATTGGCAAAACTACTATAGGCTATGGCAGTTTCATAAATACTTGCAGTACCGGTTCCGAGTGCGGTAGCGGGCTTGTCTGCAAGCGGTTGGCTAAAGCCTAATGCTGACCACATGGCTTGAATTTTTGAAAACGGGGTTTGTAGAAATAAATTAACGGTAGGTATGTTTAATGATTTCGCAAGCGAAGCGGCCATGGTAAATTCCCCTCCGCTACTATGATCATAATTTTGAGGTTGCCAATCTGCAAAATCTTTTAAATTTTTTGCTTCATTTTCCAAATAGGTACAGGGAGTAAGTCCCCCTTCTAAGGCAGTAGCATACAAGATGGGTTTAAAAGCAGATGCCATTTGGCGCTGTGCATATATCTGATCATACGGTTGTGTTTGATAATCAATGCCCCCAATATATGCTTTAATGGCACCTGTGTTGGGATCTATGGCTAGTAAGCCTGCTTGCAATAGCTGCATACTATGGCGAATACTATCTTTAACACTAACCGAATCCTTTTTAAACCCATCCCATTGAAAAAGTAGGCGATTCTTCTTTGCATTAGTTTTAAATTTTCCATTGCTATATGCTTTGTCAACCAATTGATTAAGTGTTTGACGTGCTCCGCTTTGACGGTATTGAGCCGTTAATTTAGTCTGCATTTTTCCTAAATGTGATGCAAAAGCACGGTTGGCATTATGTTGTAGTCTTGCATCCAAGGTGGTGGTAACAATGAGTCCGTCAGTTAATAGATTTAAATTGCTGTCATGTTTAGCATTGTAGCTAGCTAAAATTTCATTCACTTCTTTCTTAACCTGAACTAAGAAATAATTTGCAGGCCCTTCAGCACTCAAATTTGCATAATCAAGGGTTAGGGGGAGCTGTTGTAAAGAGTCTTTGGCAGATTCTTCTAGGTACCCATATTTTTCCATTTGGGCTAAGACTACATTTCTTCTGCCCAGTGCATTTTTAGGATATAAGCGGGGGTTATAATAGTTGTTCGCTTTGAGTAGTCCTACCAATACCGCTCCTTCTTCAACGCGTAACTCATTAATTGGGCGGTTGAAAAAACGTCGAGATGCCGCTTCAATTCCGTAAATGTTTTCTCCAAAAGGTACAGTATTTAGGTACAGGGCAAGAATTTCTTCCTTGGTGTAAATCTTTTCTAAGCGGTAGGCTAAAAATCCTTCTTTCGTTTTATTTACGAGCATGGTGAGTATCCCGTGCTTTTCGCGACCGTACATGTTTTTGGCAAGTTGCTGATTAATGGTGCTCCCACCCCCTGAATTTTTGCGGTTTAGTAAGATCGTTTTAAATAACACACGCAGTAGGCTCCTTGAGTCTACACCGTCATGTTCAAAATAACGAGAATCTTCGGTCGCTACTAAGGCATTTACCAAATGTTTTGGCAGTTGACTGAATTCAATGTTGGTGCGATTTTCGTCAAAATATTTACCAAGGATGGTTCCATCTGACGAGAATACGAGACTGGCCGATTGATTTTTGAATTCTTTTAATTGTTCTTCACTGTGTAACGGGCCAAAGACACCGTTGTATACAGCACCTATAAAAAGGCCTATAAGCAAACATAGCACGAAGGTGCACCACATTAAATAGGTTAAAATTTTCTTGCGCATTGAGGGTATACATTTATATAGTGCAAATGTACAATCCAAAGCTAAAGGAATTCTGAAATTACTAAAGTTACGCCTTTATCGTTTGAAGGCTTACAAAGAATAAAAGTAAGGTTGGATATTTTTGTTTACAGAAACATTACGTAATTTTGCAAACCAAAAAATAACAATACATGTTTAATAAAAATATAAAATTACTCTTAGCGTTTGCAATCTTTGCCTATGCAATTTATCAATTTACAGAAAAACATATCGGAAATGGAATTGCGCTTATTTTTGTCGCCTTGATTTTTATCTTTTTCTACTTTAAAAATGAGTTTATTCTACTTTCGTTTATGCGGTTGAGAAAACAAGATTTTGCAGGCGCACAAAAATGGTTGAATTATATTAAAAATCCATCGGGAGCCTTGGTTAAAAAGCAACAGGGATATTATAATTTTTTACATGGTATTATGGTGTCTCAAACCAATCTTACCCAAGCGGAAAAGTATTTTAAAAAGGCCCTTAAATTAGGCTTGTCAATGAGTCATGATCGGGCTATGGCTACCTTACAGTTGGCCGGAGTTGCTATGACAAAGCGTAGAAAAAGAGAGGCAACAGCGTTGATGGCTGAAGCTAAAAAGCTCGATAAGCACGGTGTGCTAGGTGAGCAAATAAAAATGATGAAGCAACAAATGAAGAAAATTTAAGCAGCGTATGCTTTCGCTTTCTGTGCTAAACTAAAGGTCACAAAAAAACCTCGAAATTTACTATTTCGAGGTTTTTTTGTGTACTAAAGTTCAAAAATTATTTTTTGAACTTCGCGTATTTATTTTTGAACTTGTCAATTCGACCAGCACTATCTACCAATTTAACTTTACCAGTATAGTACGGATGTGAAGTTCTTGAGATCTCCAATTTGATTAACGGATATTCTACCCCATCAACTTCCAACGTCTCCTTAGATTCAGCAGTTGATTTAGTCAAAAAGACATCCTCGTTTGACATGTCTTTGAATGCTACTAATCTATAATTTTCTGGATGAATTCCTTTTTTCATCTTATTTGTTTTTAATGATATTAATTTTAGTCTACTTTTATATAAAAAAATACCTGACTATTTTGAGTCTGCAAATTTAATACTATTTTTGAAAATTCAAACATATCAGATGAAAAAAATAAAAACCTTTTCCCTTTTTCTTTTTATCGCAGGGTTATCGCAATCTTGTGGCAATGCTTATAAGCTTGAATTAAGCTCGCCTAAGACGATTAAAGTAAATGAAAAATTAGCAATTTCAGTAAGTGAGAAAAATAACAAGCCCATTGATTCTGTTGTTTATTTTATTGATGGTAAGCGACTTAATGATCACACATCTGTAGACATCGCTACGAGTAAGCTCGGTAAACATGCCATTTCAGCAACGGTATTTTTTGGAAATGAACAGAAGAAATTAACCAATACTATTTATTATTTGGCTGATCATTTAGCCGAAATTTATACCTATGAAATTATCAATACCTACCCGCATGACCCTAAGGCATTCACTCAGGGATTAGAATATCACGACGGTTACCTCTATGAAACCACCGGACAAAACGGAGAATCTAGTCTAAGAAAAGTTGAAATTGAAACGGGAAAAGTACTTCAGAAGATCGATTTAGACGAAAAGTATTTTGGAGAAGGAATGACGATTTATCAGGATAAAATTTACATGTTAACCTGGCAAAGCAAAATAGGTTTTGTGTTTGACTTAACGACTTTTGATAAAATAAAAGAGTTTAGTTATAACGAAAGTATACAGGGGTGGGGCCTGGCCCATAACGGTGAAAAATTGATTAAGTCTGATGGCACCGAACGTTTGTGGTTTTTAAATCCAGAAACTCTAGAAGAAGAAGGCTTTATTGAAGTATACGCGCATAATGGTAAGGTGACCATGCTCAATGAGTTAGAGTATATCAATGACCAAATATTTGCCAATAAATGGCAAACCAATAGTATTCTTATTATTAATCCTAAAAACGGGGCTGTTGAAGGTATAGTTGATCTTAAAGGCTTGCAAGAAAAGTCTGGACAAACAGGAGATGATTATATTTTAAATGGCATAGCGTATGATGCTGAAAATGACCGCTTATTTGTAACTGGGAAGGATTGGAATAAATTATACGAAATAAAATTGTCTAAAAAACAATAATTCAACCCGTTTCAGGGTTACTATATTATGCGTAGAACAGCGGTTGCCTTTGTGTTATTAACTTTACTTGTGGTTACCGGAGCATGCCGTAAAGATTTTGGCACCATCCTAAGCACAGGAGACCTTTCCTTTTCTACCGATACGCTTTTGTTAAATCGGGTTTTTGACGATATTAGCTCTAGTACACGCTCGTTTAAGGTATATAATCGCTCAAAAGAAAACATTAGCATTCCTCATATTGGTTTAGGTAGAGGTGATCAATCCTTTTATCGTCTAAATATTGATGGCGTTCCCGGAAAGTCGTTTGAAAATGTTGATATCCTAGCCAAAGACAGCATCTTTGTATTTGTAGAAGCGACCATTGATTTTGATTTTGTTGATCCAACGGATTTCTTTTATCGTGATGCTATTGTATTTGATACCGGTATGAATGAACAAAAGGTAAGCTTAGAAGCCTTGGTACTAGATGTAAATCTGATTCGACCCGATCGCACGCTCGAGACTGAAGGCTTTGTTTATGAAACCATTATTTTAGGACAAGATGATAACGGAGCGCCATTAGGTGTTCGCGGCGTAATGCTAGATGGAGACACCAGTTTTACCAATGAAAAACCTTACTTAATTTATGGGTATGTGGGCGTGCCTCCCAATAGTACCTTAACCATAGAGGCCGGAGCAACCTTGTATTTTCACGATGCCTCTGGGATCGTAGTAGCGAAGGATGCTAGTCTTAATGTTCAAGGGACATTAGATGAAAAAGTGCGCTTTGAAGATGATCGTTTAGAACCTGAATTTGAAGATGTTGCAGGACTGTGGGAGACGATTTGGTTACGAGCGGGAAGTAAAAACAATGTAATTAATCATGCCATTATTAAAAATAGTCAAATTGGGGTGTTGGTCGATTCTAGTGCCAATGCTAGTCCAACGCTGCAACTAAAAAACACGGCAATTTACAACAGTTCAAATTTTGGAATTTTAGGTCGAGAAACCCATATTACGGGTGAAAATTTGGTAGTGGGTTCTAGTGGGCAATCGTCCTTGGCCTGCACCATAGGTGGAATTTATAATTTTAAGCACGCTACCTTTGCGAATTACTGGAGTGCCGGTTTTAGGCAATTCCCAGCCGTTTTAGTTAATAATTTCTTTACGTATATTGATGGAAATACCACCGTAATTGAAACACGTGATTTGATAGAAGCAACATTTACAAATTGTATTATTACCGGGAATCAAAATGTGGAATTCTTGGTCGATAAAGTCGATGGATCAGCCTTCACATTTAAGGTGAATAATAGCCTTTTAAAATTTGATACCACACAGGAAACCTTATTGAATAACCCGAATTTTGATTTTACAGATACGTCTTTATACGAAAATATTATTTTAAATGGTGAAGCCGATTTTAAGGATATCAGTCTAAATGAATTTCAAATTGGGGAAGCTTCTGTTGCCATTAATGCGGCAAATTTAGGCGCTGCAGCCCTAGTACCGCTAGATATTTTAGGTGTTGATCGTACGCAAGAACCTGATTTAGGGGCATATCAACATATTGTATTTGAAGAGGAAGATTGAGGATTGTTGATTGTTGATTGTTGATTTTTGATTTTTGATTTTTGATTTTTGATTGTTGATTGTTGAATTTGATGGCAATGGTGGGTGTTAACATAATTCCTAATTCCTTGAATCTAAGAACAAAAACGTAACTATAATTAAATTAAGTAAGCAACGAATGAATATAGATAAAAAAAACATTATCGTTACAGGAGCAAGTAGAGGCATTGGCTTTGAGTTGGTTCGTCAATTATCAGCGCAGGGGCATGACGTTTTAGCTATCTCAAGAAATAGTAAACCGGTACAGGAGTTTTCAACAAAAATACGCTGTCTATCGGCAGATATCGGTACAGCTGCTGGTATTGAATCTATTGCATCCTATATTAAAAAGAATTGGACACGGGTGGATGTGGTCGTTCACAATGCGGGAAAATTAATACACAAACCATTTGTAGAAACAACCATGGATGATTTTGAAGCGGTGTATCGGGTGAATGTATTTGGCGTAGCGGCCTTGACACAGATTATATTACCCTATTTAATTCCTGGCAGTCATATTGTTGCTATTAGTAGTATGGGGGGCATTCAAGGTAGTATGAAGTTTGCGGGTTTAGCGGCGTATAGTTCATCTAAAGGGGCGCTCATCACCTTGATGGAGTTATTGGCAGAAGAATTTAAAGAGACTGGAGCTTCGTTTAATACGCTTGCTTTAGGGGCTGTACAAACAGAAATGTTAGCCGAGGCTTTTCCTGGATATCAAGCTCCTGTTACCGCGGAAGATATGGCGACGTATATTGGAACGTTTGCACTTACCGGACAAAAATTATATAATGGGAAGGTGCTCCAAGTATCCTCATCAACGCCCTAATTATGCTCGAACAAATAAAAGAGATCGTTCCAGCTGAAGCACTTGACTATGTGCGTGAACTTATAAAAACCTATCCATGTACGTTTAAGATGGTCAATTCAAGAAAGACCAAACATGGAGATTTTAGTCGAAAACCTGGTGGTAAACTTCAAATTACCATCAATAATGATTTAAATCAACATCGATTTTTACTAACCTTGATCCATGAAATCGCACATCTAGTCACCTTTAGGAAAAGCGGACGAGTAAAGCCACACGGGAAAGAATGGAAACATAATTTTCAACGTCTAATGCTGCCCTTACTGCACCCTAGAATATTTCCAACAGAACTTTTACCTTACTTGGCAATGTATTTGAAAAATCCTAAGGCAAGTACAGATAGCGATGTAAGGCTTTCTTTGGCCTTAAAAAAATATGATCCTCCAAATGATAAACATTTTATATTTGAAATCGGATATAAGCAAAAGTTTTTGTATAATAGACGAACCTTTGAGCTAGGAGCAAAGCGACGCACTCGTTATGAGTGTACAGAGCTTTCTACGGCCAAAACCTATTTGTTTCATCAAAACACAGAAGTAACTCAACTAGAACATGAATAATCATTATGCAGTAATTATGGCCGGAGGTGTTGGCTCAAGATTTTGGCCAGTAAGTACCCAAAAATATCCAAAACAATTTCACGATATGTTGGGAACAGGAACCACCTTAATTCAACATACGTTTAATAGGCTTACTAAATTTATTCCCTCTTCTCAAATATATATTGCTACGAATGCACGTTATAAAGCCTTAGTCATGGAGCAACTTGGGGTTTCGGCAAATCAATTAATTATAGAACCAGCGATGCGTAATACAGCCCCTTGTATTTTGTATGCTGCTCAAAAAATTGAAAAAATGAATCCGAAGGCTTCTGTGTTAATTGCGCCCTCAGACCATTGGATTGAAGATGAAGACGAATTTGCAGCAAATATAACCACAGCCTTTGCCGCCTGTGATACCCGTGATATTTTAATGACCCTCGGAATTACCCCAACCCATCCAAATACCGGATATGGGTATATTAAATATAAAGATCAAGCATCAGAAATTAAAAAAGTGGAGGCATTTGTTGAAAAACCAGACCTTGCAACAGCCACTAAATACCTAGCAAATGGAGGATATTTATGGAACGCTGGAATTTTTATTTGGTCAATTCAGTCTATTTTAAATGCATTTACGATGTATTTGCCAAAAATGAAAGCACTATTTGATCAGGGGAATGAGGTGTATAACACGGAGAAGGAAGAAGCGTTTATCGATGCGCATTATGCCGAGGCTGAAGATATTTCCATTGATTATGGAATTATGCAAAAGGCAGCTAATATATATACCTTACCGGTGCAGTTTGAATGGAATGATTTGGGAACTTGGAGCTCGCTTTACGAGAAAATTGCTAAAGATGAACAACAGAATGCGGTGATTAATGCATCGAGTGTTATGATTGATGCTTCTAATAATATGGTGCGAACAAATACAGGTAAAAAAGTAGTTATTCAAGGACTCAGTGACTATATTGTGGTTGAAAAAGATGATGTTTTGCTTATTTGCCCTAAATCAAAAGAACAAGAAATAAAAGAAATCGTTGCCAAAGTGAAAGATGCATACGGATCAGATCTTGGTTAATCTATAATTTTATGGAAGAAAATAATAAAATTGAAGTCGAACTCGAAGTTAAAAAAGAAGAGGCCAAGAAAAAAGTCACTGGGCTCTTTGGTGGAATTCGAGAATTTTTAATGGCCTTGTTAGATATCCGAAAGGATACCAATAAAGAAGGAACCGTTCAAAGTATTAAGGATAATATTTCGATGCAAGGACATACGGCATGGATTTTAGTATTCTCAATTTTAATAGCTTCTATTGGGTTAAATGCGAACTCAGCAGCAGTGGTGATTGGAGCCATGTTAATTTCTCCTTTAATGGGGCCTATTTTAGGCGTTGGACTGTCCATTGGAATCAATGATATTGATACCCTTCGTCGCTCCATGCTGAATTTAGGAGTGATGATTGGTCTTAGTTTGTTGACCTCATTTTTGTTTTTTAGTATCCCTTTATTTCATGATGAGACGCCAGAAATTTTAGCACGTGTTCGCCCTGACGTACGTGATGTACTCATAGCGATTAGTGGTGGGCTTGCCTTGATTATTGCCGTGAGTAGGCCCTCAACGCAAACCAATACCATTGCCGGGGTTGCTATTGCTACCGCCTTAATGCCACCATTGTGTACTGCCGGGTATGGATTAGCAACTTGGAACTTAAATTATTTTTTAGGTGCAATGTTTCTCTTTACCATCAATACCATATTTATAGCCTTAGCGACGTTTGCCATTGTCAAATTTTTACGCTTCCCTATGGTAAAATATATCAATTCAGCTAAACGTAAACGTATTGCTCAATTTGCCTCTATGCTGGCTTTTTTAATTTTAGCCGGTTCTGTATATTCCTTTTATAACTTAATTCAAGAAAATAGCTTTAAGCAAAAAGCGGCTGAATTTATAAATGAATTAAAAGAGGAAGATGGAATTGCTATCATTGGAGATGCCAATGAAAATATAGACTACTTCAATCGCACCATCACCTTACCTTTATTGGGGTCTATGGTTTCAGATACCGAAAAAGAAAATTGGCAAGCCCGTTTAGAAAAAGCAGGATTGGTAGATGTTGAATTACGCGTGCAACAAAAAGATGATTCTGAAATGATTCAGCAAGTAAAAAATCTTCAAGATTTATACGCACAAAATCAACGAATAATAACATCTAGAGATGAGAGTATTAAAGAAAAAGAAGATAAAATTCGTTTATTAGAACAAGAATTGTCAAAATTTTATGGAGATCAGATTCCCTTTAGTGAAATCAGTGAAGAGGCTCGAATTAATTATGAAGCTTTAGAAGCCTTGAGTTACTATAAAGAAATTAGTACAAATTTTAAACGAATTGATACCTTGGCAGTATTTAGTGCTAAATGGTATGATTCAATTTCGTCAAGTGTGATTCAGCTTCAAGAAAAAAAATTAGCCACTTGGCTAAAAACGAGGTTGCATATAGATACCTTACGGGTGATAAGACAGTAGATTGAAGTTTACTTTGATGACTGATGACTGATGACCGATGACTGATGACCGATGACCGATGACTGAAGACTGAAAACTGAAAACTGAAGACTGAAAACTGCCTAATCAACCTCTCCCGTACGTTTCGCTTCTGCTAATTGCGCAGACCGGACCTTTTTAAAGAGGTTTGATGAGTAGACAAAATCAGTAAGGGCTTCATCATCTGTTCTAAAGACATCGTGACTAGTACCTTCCCATTCCTTTACGCCATTTTTAAGAAAGATTATTTTTTCTCCAATTTCCATAACAGAATTCATATCATGTGAATTAATAATGGTGGTAATGTTGTAATCTTTGGTGATTTCTTGAATTAAATTGTCAATGACTGTTGAGGTTTTTGGGTCTAGCCCTGAATTAGGCTCATCGCAAAATAGATATTTAGGATTCATGACAATAGCGCGGGCAATGGCCACCCTTTTTTGCATCCCTCCCGATAATTCAGCCGGGAATTTTTTGTGTGCGTCTGGGAGATTAACTCTGTTAAGCACTTCATCCACCCGTGCTTTCATTTCATTGACAGATTGACGTGTAAACATTTTTAATGGAAACATTACATTGTCAGACACATTGGAAGAATCAAATAAGGCAGAACCTTGAAAAACCATTCCGATTTCTTGGCGTAGCAACAAGCGTTGATCTACACTCATATCCTTATATTTTTGTCCGTCGTAAGAAATACTACCCTTTTCAGGTCTAAATAAACCCAACATACATTTCAGTAAAACAGTTTTACCTGAACCACTTGTGCCAATGATAAGACTTGTTTTACCATTCTCAAAGGTAGCGTCAATGCCTTTTAAAATTGGTTCTCCATCAAATTCTTTATATAAATTACTAATCTCTATCATTTTCCGAGAAGCATTTGTGTTAACACATAATTTAAGACAATGATGACCACAGAGGTCCATACAACAGCTTTGGTACTTGCTTTTCCAACTTCAATTGCGCCACCATTCACGTAGAATCCGTGGTATGCAGGAATCGTAGCAATTACAAAGGCAAATACCATGGTTTTGATAATTGAATAGACGAAATGAAACGGAACCAAGCCTACACGAATTCCATAAATATAATCAGTAGAGCTCACCAAACCCGTAATTATTCCGGCCACCCATCCTCCAAAAATTCCTAAGAAAATGCTGATAATAATCACAAATGGATAGAATAATATGGTTGCAATTAACTTGGGTAGTACCAGGTGATTCAACGAATTTATTCCCATAACCTCTAAGGCGTCAATTTGTTCGGTAACGCGCATAGTCCCTATGCTTGAGGTGATAAATGAACCTACTTTACCCGCCAAGATAATAGAGATTAAGGTAGGTGAAAATTCTAAAATTAACGATTCGCGAGAAGCAAAACCAATTAAGTATTTTGGAGTCAATGGAGATTCTAAGTTAAGGGCTGTTTGAATAACGACAACGCCTCCAACAAAAAAGGAAATAAAGGCAACAATTCCGATAGAGCTAATGCCTAAATCATCAATTTCTTTAAAAATCAATTCTCTAAATACGCCTTTTTTTTGTGGTTTTCGAAAGACGCGTTTTAGCATTAAAAAATAACGTCCGATATGTTTTATGTAGTTGATCAAGTAGATTTAATTTCTTAACGTAAACTCAACCAAAAATATAATATTAAAACCAAAAAAAGCAGTATTTTTGATTTAGTTTAAAAAAAAATCCATGTATAGATTAATTCTTCCTTTCGTTATTTTTTCTTTTATTTCGTGTGCTGCTCAACCCAAAGTTAGTGCCCAAGCTGTTTCTGTTGGTGAACAGGTCGCTGGCGGGCCCAAATTGGTTGTAGGAATTGTAGTAGACCAAATGCGGTATGATTATTTGACAAAATTTTATTCGCGATTTGGCGATGGTGGCTTTAAGCGTTTAGTAGAGGATGGCTTTACTTGTGAAAATGCGCAATACAATTATATTCCTACCTATACGGCAGTAGGGCATACCTCAATTTATACGGGTACCACTCCGCAAAGTCACGGAATTATAGGAAATAATTGGTATGATAAATATGCAAAGAAGTATATTTACTGTGTTGATGATGGCGATTATAAAAGTGTTGGTGCCGCAGATGGTGGACGAAAATCTCCAGAAAGAATGGTAACCACCACGGTAACCGACGAATTGAAAATGTTTCAAAACCAACGTGGTAAAGTAATTGGTGTGAGTATTAAAGATCGATCAGCAATCTTGCCTGCAGGGCATAGTGCAGATGGTGCCTATTGGTTTCAAGGAGCAGACGAAGGAAAGTTTATTACCAGCAGTTATTATATGGATGAACTCCCTGAATGGGTCAATGAATTTAATAATTCAGGACGTGCTCAAAAGTATTTAGACACCCCTTGGAATACCTTATATGATATCAATACCTATACGGCAACCATTGTAGACGACAACCCCTATGAAGGCGTGTTTAAGGGGAAAGAGAGTCCTACGTTTCCCTATGATTTAAAGAAACTTAAAAAAGACAATGGCAATTTTAATTTGTTAAAAACCGTGCCTGCAGGGAATACAATTGTTAAAGATTTTGCTGAAGCAGCCATTATTGGAGAACAATTAGGGCAATCATCGTCGCTTGTTGATTTTCTTGCGGTGAGTTTTTCAAGTACGGATTATGTCGGACATAAATTTGGGGTAGATTCAAAGGAAATAGAAGATACGTATTTACGCTTAGATCGTGATTTAGCCGAATTCTTTACCTTTTTAGATGAAAAAGTAGGGAAGGGGGCATATACGGTATTTTTAACGGCAGATCACGCTGCGGTACAGGTACCCGCTTATTTAGAAAGTCTTAAAGTTCCAGCAGGTTATTTAGATAATAAAGCATTTAAAACAGCCTTAAATACATTTCTAAATTCNACTTTTGGCAGTGAAGAACTAATTGAAAATATATCAAATAACCAGCTATTTCTTGATAAAACTAAACTNAAAGAAGCTAATCTCAACGTACATGTAGTGAGCCAAGCAATCGTAGATGAAGTGATTAATTATGAAGGGGTGTATAAGGCAGTAACTGCGAAGACGCTACAAGAAGCAAATTTCACCACAGGAATCTTAGCCTTATTACAAGAAGGGTATAATCAAAAACGATCAGGTGATGTAATGATCATCAATGATCCGTCGGTCATTAGTTATGCTAAAACGGGTTCTACCCATGGGTCAGGGTATAGTTATGATACGCATGTGCCGATACTATTTTACGGAAATGGTATTAAAAAAGGACGTACTAGTCGATATATACCAATCATTGACATTGCACCAACAATTTCTAATTTGTTAGGGATCAGTTTTGCCAACGGCACTACTGGTAATGTGATAGAGGAGGTATTTGTGGATTGATATTTAGTGTTCAGTTTTTAGTAGGTAGTAGGCAGTGGGCAGTAGGCATTGG